>ERZ778496.1639-NODE-1639-length-15290-cov-8.104464_pt1 | contig 15290 bp, 16 predicted proteins | sample MGYA00433099_ERZ778496 | MGnify/ENA primary metagenome ERZ778496 (study PRJEB29527, sample SAMN07138962) | mouse gut metagenome | material: feces | host: mouse | place: China:Nanjing | collected 2016-01-25 ... | reverse complement strand
AGTGCTACCACTTTGATTATTTAATCCATTTGTCGCACTTAAACTCGCGCCATAGATTCCAATACTTGAGCTCTGTATTTCATCTATTATTGTTCCAGCTCCTCTATTCCCGCCGCCAGTAGAAGTAATGCTACCTGTTACACTCATACTTCCGCCATAGAGCATAAGGCTTCCACCCCCACCAAATGGGGGGTCATATACATTCAACCATCCGCTACCTGTGCTATCTATTGCGTTATTCTCCACTTGCCCACCATTGTAAAAATTGCCTGTTATACTAATAGTCCCGTTGGTGCTTGTAAAGTTTGAAGTGGTTGTATTAGCACGCGTGCCTACATTGCCACCAACATTATAAACATTGCCACCAAATGTGATTGTCCCGCCATTATTAGTCAGCTCATTTTGTATGCGGATAGCCCTAGTCGCATCAACTGACAAAGTCGCACCAGCTGAAACTAAAATACTTCCATCGTGGATAAAAAAATTTCCATTTGTAAATCGTGCATTTGCACCACTTGCTAAGATAAGAGAAGTCCCTCGCCCAAAGCGCACTTTAGAATCTCCACCATAATCTGTGCCCTGCGCACTAATGGTAGTGCCACTTGAAATAAGTGTGAATTGTGCTCCACTGCCTACGCTCATACTACCCCGTTGAACAGCTAAAGTATGGAGATTAGTAAAGCTAACTTGGAGGTTGTCTCCAATAGATATGCCACCATTATAGTAGGTTACACCATTAATATTTGTAGGACTTTCAAAAGTAAGTGTGTATTGGGAATTTGCCACACCCCTTATGCTAAAAGCAGAACCACTAATAGAGCCTATGGTTGAGACTTGCCAACCTTGAGAACTTCTAGCTGTAACCTTATCACTACGTGTGCCACCATTCAATGATATAGAGGAGGGCAAAGAGCCGGAATAATCAATTGCATATAAAGAGGAAAGCCACGCAAAAGGTATTGCAAAACGATAGAAAGATAAGCCTTTTCCTTGTGTATACATTATAAAAACCTCTTTATGTTAGTCATTCTTTAAAAACTACGCTGCTGTGAACAATTACTGCTAGTTTTTTTCACAGGTAGCAAAATCGACTTTTTGCCTTTAAACAAGAAATTATAGCAAAATCCAAAACAAAGCCCTATATCTCTTTACACACTAATGTACCCTCTAGCAAAGACACGTTATGCACATCTCTAGGATTCTCCTGCAAAAGACTTTTACACAAGGTAATCACTTCGGGCAATCAACCTCATAATGTCGTATATTTTGATAATACGACATTATGGAATTGGAATCTCTCATAGCGTGTCCAGCCCAGAACCCCCAGTAGATAATCACCATAGTGATCATTTTTTAGCAATTTTTGTATCAAAATACACTGCCTTCGCTCACGTTTTTACCTCACACGCACGGAAATATAGCAGGATAAGAAAGCTCAATATTATTAATTAATGTTTTAAGAATATAAACTTATCCACAAGAAGCGCAAAACACTGCTGCTATGGCAAATCCTCCATCGTGGCTAATGCTAAGTGAAATTTCTTTTATCTTAAAGGTAGCCATTTTCTTATCATCAAGCTTTATGTTGGGGGCATTTTTTGCTGTTTTGCTAATATATATATCTAAGAATCCTAGCTCCCGCCCAATGCCTACACCCAATGCTTTAGCGCAGGCTTCCTTTGCAGCCCAAAATCCAGCCACACGAGAGATATTTACAGAATCCACCCCTGCATAATGAGTATCTAAAAGGCAAAGAGCCATCTCGTCTTTTGATAAAAAACGTCTTAAAGCATTCTCACCAAATCGCTCTATGAAAGTGCGAATACGCGCGATACTCACAATATCAATGCCTATCACCCTTAACTCACCACAAAATCCACAAAAAATACATCATAAACTTGCCCATCAATCAAAAACTCATTAATGCGTTTGACAATCTCATCTTTCACACGATTTTTACCCTTTGTAGTGGCTATGTCTTCAATAGATTTTGATGAGAGAATTTCGATAATTGTATCTTTGAGCATAGGCATTTTTTTATCAAGTTCAGCCCTAGTCGCATTTGCTTTCATCTCATCTTTATCAAGTTCAAACTGCATGCTTGCTTTCAAATACCTTTTGCCTGTTTGTGTCATAAGATTCACAGTGAAAGGGACTGGTCCTTCTGCAGGATAAATTAATCCCGGTGCAAATTTATCGGTGCTGCGCACAGCAATTGTGCTCCCCACAACAATCTTGGTTGGTTGCTGTGCAGTTGTACTTTGAGATTGTGTTTGGACTTGTGGTGCTTCTTGGCTCGCCTCTTCTTCGTGTCCTCCACTGAGTGCAAACACAAGCACAATGCCTATTAAAAGTAAAAGCACCACTATAATACCCGCTACGACAAACAAAATTGCCTTACTCTTCTTTTCTCCACCCTTTGATTCTTTTTCTTCTTCTGCCATTTTAATCCTTTGCTGTGTAATAAGTCAGTGTACTTTTACCAAACTGACGCATTTTGAGTTGTCTATATGCCCCAATAATGTGAGGCATATTATACTCACTCCAATGTTCAAAAACAATTAAAGCTATATCATACTCCTTGAGATTTTCTATCTTGCCAATAAGCCGCTTATATATGCCTTCTTTACCCTCACGTATACAAAATGGTGGATCAAGATACAAAATCACTTGAGTATTTTGATAGTCTTCAAGTGTTTGGGTAAAAAAATCGGCATTATGAGCGTAAAACTGAAGTGTAGGCTCTCGCTTTTGTGCAAGGGCAAGATTCTCGCACAGAATATCATAAGCTGCTTTATCTAGTTCATAAAATATACTTTTACACGCCCCACGTGAAAGAGCTTCAATCCCCATTGAGCCACAGCCAGCAAATGCTTCAATAAACACACTATCAATTATCTGCGCCCCTATGGTGTTGAAAAATGATTCCCGCACGATAGATTTTGTCGGGCGTGTGCCTTGATTTGGGTTATAAATCAAGTTAAGATGTTTGAGTCTCCCCGCTTGAATGGTAAATTTTACTTTAGAATCTGCTCTTTTCATTTATCCCCTTGCGACTTAAGCAATGCAAGAATCTTGCCTGTAAGCTCTCTCGCGCTCTGCTCACAAAGCCTATAAATCTGCTCTTCAAGGCTATCTTCTTTGCCCTGTGGGTAGCTTGGTGGCGACATAGGCGGAGAAAATGGCTTCATATCTTGGGGGAAGCCCTGCACCTCTTTTTTATATTTAGAGCTGTATTGCAACTTTTCACAAAAGGCTTTCAAATCTTCCTGTAAGGTCTTTTCACTAAAGGGTTTGCGGATATGCGAATATGGCTCATCAATCACTAGGCACAAAGGCTTAGAACTTTGCTTTTGCTCATCATCAGTAATGATAAAATCACATTCCACCTCGCTTACACACAAATCTTTCAAAAAAAAGTTTAAGCTACTCTGTACCAATGGCGATACACACGATATAGCAACCTTCATATCCACTCCTGTAATAATTTTTATGACACACTTAAGCCTCACTCGCGTGGAGTAATTATCCTCGTGACTTTGTTACTGCGGGATTGTCCATCACGCTCACCCTTAAGGACACATTACTCATAAGCAAATTATACGCTCAATACATTATATTATGCTAAGAGGGTCGATGTCTATTTCACAACTCCCACGCACTTTTTCATTGCTTTGCAATGTATGCAGCACCTTTAAAAGTGCGTTTGTAGAGTATGAACGCAATAAAAGCACAAAGCGATATTTATCATAAAGCCGCCCGAGCAATGCTCTACTTTCTCCTACGATTTCTACCTCTTTTGGTTTGATTTGATAGAGAAAGTTATGCACCCTCTCAAGGCATTTGAGGGCGATTTGCTCCTTTTTGTGTGAAAAGGTGAGTGTGGCTAGTCGCTGATGTGGTGGATAAATGGGTGGTCTTGTCTCTAATTCATAACGTAAAAAATCCTCATAATCCTCCATAAATGGCTGCAAAAACGCACCATTAGCACTTTGTATATACACTTCGCCATTATCTTTGCGTCCGCTACGTCCAGCGATTTGATGAAGCAAACTAATAGCCCTCTCATTACAGCGATAGTCGTTACTTTTTAAGATGTAATCAATGCCTAGCACGATGGCGAGATTCACACGATGATAATCATGTCCCTTGCTTAACATTTGTGTGCCTACAAGCACATCAATTTCCCCCTTATTAAACGCCCCTAATACGCTTTTAAGCTTCTTATGCGTAGTAATATTATCCCTATCAAAAAGAGCGATTCTCGCCTGTGGTAGTGCCTCACTTAGAATTTGCGCTACTTGTGCCGTACCTATGCGATATGTATGCAGGGTATCCCTTTGACATTGCGGACAGAGTGTAGGGATAGGCTTACAAAAATGACAATAATGGCATACAAGGGCATTTTTATCAAGGTGCAAGGACATATTCACCGAGCAGAACTCACATTCGCAACCACTTCCACACGCGCTACACACGAGCATTTTATAATGTGCGCGAGTAGGCAAAAATACGATAACTTGCTGCTTTTGAGAAAGGCTTGTTGCCATTTTTGTAATGATTTCTTCGCCTAAAATCTCATTTATCCTATTTTGTGTGCTATTTATCGTATTTAAGGCACTAGGCGGGGGTAGAATCTTTATATGTTTACTTGAGCCAAAATACCGCCCCTTTAAACGATACATACTTTTATGTTTCAAGGCGTGATAATAACTTGCAGCACTTGGTGTAGCCGAGCCTAAAATCACCCTAACATCACTTTTTTGTCCTAAATACAGCGCAATATCACGCGCATTGTATCGCGGGGAGCTTTGCGACTTATAGGCATCATCGTGTTCCTCATCAATAATAATCAACCCAAGAGAGGCAATAGGTAGAAACAATGCACTTCTAGCTCCAGCAATCACGCGAATACTCCCCTCATATAAACCTTGTAAAATCTGCTTTTTTTGCTTTTGTGTTACTTTAGAATGCCAAATCCCCACCATATCGCCAAACACTGCCTTAAGGCGAGATTCTATCTGTGGAGTGAGCGCGATTTCAGGCATTAGAAAGAGTGCGCTTTGTGCTTTTTGCAAGGTTTGCGCGATAAGATGTATATAAATCTCTGTTTTACCACTACCCGTATCACCAAAAAGCAGGGGATTCTTATGCGTTTGACGAAAGGCTAATGCGCCCTCTTGCTCTGCATTGAGCGTATGGAGCAATGGCACTTGGATGCATTCTAAATGTGGCTCTTGCATCTTTTGCGGCACAAATAGCCCGAAACTCTCTCCCACGCTCACGCAATAATATTGTGCAATAAAAGATGCAAGAATCTTTTGAAAAGACAAAAAATACTTATCGCTCTTATGAGCGCTCTTGCAGGTAAAAGTGGGTTTATCTAAAGTAGAGATAACTATGCCTAAATATGCCTTATTGCGCACTTCAATAGCGCAAATATCGTATATTTCGCATTCTACTTCGCATTGATAGGCCAAAGGAGGCGTTTTTAGCGCAAGGGGGGCAATGAGATAATAAAACAATGAAATGCTCTAAAGTGCCTGAATCTGCACATTGTTGTGTGGAAGAGGCGTATCCATACCCTCAAGGCTTTTGTAGAGATTTTCTAATGATTGACAGATAAGGGTGTATTCTTGTGCCTTTGTGATGTAGAGTTTGAGTAATTCTAGGGCGTCAATCTCGCGGGTGAAAACAGACTTTAACTCCGCCTTCACCTCATTATGCAAGGGTTTTAGAGAAATCACATAACGTTTGCCATTAAGCGCGATTTCTAGGCTTTCATCTATCATTGTTTCAAGCCCTCATCGATTTTTGCAAATAAACCCTCAAAACCTCTATCCTTTGAAGCAATCTCCTCATAGAGATTAGAAATTTGACTATCTTTAGCCTCATTTTGTGCTTTCAAGGAGGCGATTTCAAGCTGTAATGAACCTATTTCATCTTTTTGGGAGGCGATTTTTGTAAGCATTTCCTCAATCTTTTGGGAAAGCCTCTCCATTACATTATTCATCTTGCAATCCTTTTATGTGGTGAAAATAAAGTATAATCTTAACACAAAATCAACAAGGAGTGCGCCAAAAAATGCCAAAATTTATCTTAAATTCTGCATACACCCCCGCAGGAGACCAACCTCAAGCGATTGAGAAAATCACTAACTTTATCAGCAATGGCGCACAATACAGCACGCTCATAGGTGTTACAGGTAGTGGCAAAACCTACACGATGGCAAACATCATCGCCAGGCTTAATATCCCAACCCTCATTATGACACATAATAAAACCCTTGCTGCGCAGCTTTATAGCGAATTTCGCGGATTCTTCCCGCAAAATCATGTAGAATATTTCATCTCGCATTTTGATTATTATCAGCCTGAAGCCTATATTCCCCGCCGCGATTTGTTTATAGAAAAAGATTCTAGCATTAATGAGGATTTGGAGCGATTGCGACTATCGGCTACCACTTCGCTTCTAGCCTATGATGATGTGATTGTCGTAGCAAGTGTATCAGCAAACTATGGCTTAGGGAATCCTGCAGAATATCTTAGTATGATAGAAAAGCTCGAAGTAGGCGCAGAATATCAGCAAAAAGCATTGCTTTTAAAGCTCGTAGATATGGGCTATACGCGCAATGATATGGTATTTGAGCGGGGGAATTTCCGTGTGAATGGAGAGGTGATAGATATTTTTCCTGCTTACAATGAAAATGAATTTATCTGCATAGAATTTTTCGGCGACGAGATTGAGCGCATTGGCGTATTTGAGGCATTAGAGCGCACACATTTAGCCAATCTACAATCCTTTGTCCTATATAGTGCTAATCAATTCATTGTAAGCGCTCAGAGGTTACAAACTGCGCTACACAATATAGAATCCGAGCTAGAGACACGTTTAAATGAGTTTGAAAGAGATAATAAACAAGTGGAATATCAACGCCTCAAAGGACGCACAGAGTTTGATTTAGAAATGATACGCGAGAGTGGCATTTGCAAGGGGATAGAAAACTATGCACGACATCTCACAGGCAAGGAAGCCGGGGAAACACCCTACTCCCTTTTAGATTATTTTGAACAAAAGAAAAAGCCCTATTTGCTAATAGTTGATGAATCTCACGTGAGTTTACCACAATTTGGCGGTATGTATGCAGGGGATAGAAGCCGCAAGGAAGTGCTTGTAGAATATGGTTTTAGACTGCCTAGTGCGCTTGATAACCGCCCTTTACGATTTGATGAGTTTATCACTAAAGCCCCGCACTTTCTCTTTGTATCCGCTACACCTGCACAAAAGGAGTTAGAGCTAAGTGGAGAATATATAGCCGAGCAGATTATCCGCCCCACCGGGCTGCTTGACCCGCTCTATGAAGTGCGGGATTCGAATAACGCGGTGCTTGATTTGTATGATGAGATAAAGCTAAGGATTGCTCAAAATCAGCGAGTGCTTATCACCACTTTGACAAAAAAAATGGCAGAGGAATTAAGCAAGTATTATGGAGAGCTAGGCATTAAGGTGCGCTATATGCACAGCGATATTGACGCGATTGAGCGCAATCATCTCATACGCGCCCTAAGGCTTGGGGAGTTTGATGTGCTTATTGGGATTAATCTCTTGCGCGAGGGGTTGGATTTGCCAGAGGTGAGTCTGATTGCCATTATGGACGCGGACAAAGAGGGATTTTTGCGCTCTGAAACGAGCCTCATACAAACGATGGGACGAGCTGCACGTAATGTCGATGGCAAGGTGATTCTCTACGCACAACATATCACGCAGTCTATGAAAAGGGCATTTGAGATTACTGACTATCGCCGCAGCAAGCAGCAAGCTTTCAATCGCCTCCATAATATTATACCCACATCGGTGCAAAGGAATGTAGAGCAAGAGCTAAAGATGGAATCAAGCGGATTAGGCAAACTCTATGAAAAAAATAGCAAGAAGATTCCTAAAAGTGAGCGGGATAGAATCATCAAAGAGTTAAGCAAACAAATGCACACAGCAGCTAAGGCACTAGAATTTGAAGAGGCTGCACGTCTGCGCGATGAGATAACTAAAATTCGCAATATGAAGTAGGTATTATTATGCCTTTGCTAATGCGATAAAACTCCACAAGTCTTACTTTGTGTGCAGTCAAATCTCCACTTCGCACCTGAAGGATACACTTATAATTTACTCATACAATTTGCAAGTGTGGGTTGGCATCATCAAGCCAGTTTCATTGGTTAGATTCTATTATATCTTTGCTGTTGTGTAAAACACCACATTGACACAAAGTGCTTATCCACACTTATTAAGATAGTTTTAGGGCTTAGATTCATACCTTCATTTTTATTCAAGTGGAATATTCATTGCTATTTGCATACAGCATAATCATAGAATCTTTATGTATATGTCTTGTGGATAATATCTTGAATCTTATGAGCAATTTGCATAGCCCTCATACCATCGTTGTGGTTAGGGCGATTATCTGTTAAAGATGGCATTGAGCCCTTGCATAACCTCACAAAGTCAATTAACTCTGAAAGTAAGCTCTCCTGCCCCCGCACCTCAATCGTCTCTGTATTGGCACTAATAGATACATTATCCATTCTTTGTTCCACGCTTTGCTTATCAACAAACACTTCCTTACGAAGCAAATTGCAATCAATATATTCATTATACGTTGTTACACTGATTTGCCGCCGTCTTTTCTCTGTAATGCGGGAGGCGACAATATTAGAAAATGCACCATTGGTATGCACGATACACGCCCTTGCATACTCTATCATACCATCTATGACTACACCATGTGCGTAAATATCCCGCACATCACCATTAAAATTTAGAGCCAAATCAATATCGTGTATCATCAAATCAATCACCACATCAACATCAGTAATGCGTGAGCTCATCTTGTTGGTGCGGATAAAGTCAATATTAATAATCTTATCTGTATTAGAGGCTAAAATATGCTTTAATGTAATCACCGCAGGATTGTAGCGCTCGATAAATCCTACTTGTATATTAAGCCCCTTATCTTGGGCTAAATCCACGATGACTTGCGTAGATTCTAAGGTATTGGTAAGGGGCTTTTCTACAAAAATATTTTTCACATAATCGCTGACTTTATTAATATAGTCAAAATGCGTGAAAGTGGGCGTTACGATAATTGCACCATCGCAGCTTTTTAAATCCGTATCAAGATTTTCAAGCATTTTGATACCAAATTTCTTGCCTAGCTCCTCACATAGCTCTACATTAGTATCATAGAGAAAAGCAATCTCCACATCTTTAAGCATACTTAAGATTCTAAGGTGGTTCTGCCCCATTTTCCCAATGCCAAAAAGGGCGATTTTCATCGGCTTATCCATTGATTGCCTCTATAACCTTATTTTGCTCTTCTTGCGTGATAAATGGACTAAATGGAAGCGAGAGAATCTCATCACACACTGCCTCACTCACAGGGAAATCACCCTTTTTATAAGGATAGGCTTTTTGCACGACTTCCTGTAAATGTAAAGGGATAGGATAATGCACTGCATAGGGAATCTGCGCAGATTCTAATTTTTTCATCATATCGACACGATTTTTGGTGAGGATTGAGTATTGCGCATAGGCGCTTGTATCGCTACTTTTGACAAATGGTGTAATCACGCCTTTAAGATGTTCATTATAATATTGCGCTACTTTTTGTCGTTTAGCAATTTCTGTATCTAAATGCGTGAGTTTCACATTTAAAATAGCTGCTTGGAGTGCATCAAGCCGAGCATTTAAGCCTATAAAGTGATGTTCATATCGCTTTGTCTGCCCGTGATTTAGTAAATAACGGATTTTTTGCGCTAAGGATTCATCATTGCTAAACACTGCTCCCCCATCACCATAGCAGCCCAATGGCTTACTAGGAAAAAAGCTTGTGGTAGCCATAATGCTTGCATTACACGATTTTACACTCTTCCCATCACTATAAGTCTCACTTGCTCCAAAGCTTTGCGCGGCATCTTCAATCACAGGAATATGATGCTTTGCGGCAATGGCATTAATAGATTCCATATCTGCCATTTGCCCAAAAATCGATACAGGGATAATTGCCTTTGTATGAGGAGTGATAGCACCCTCAAGCTTTGTGGGGCAGAGATTATAGCTCTTTTCATCAATATCCGCAAATACAGGCTTCGCGCCCAAAAGCATAATCGCCTCTACACTTGCAATAAAGCTAAATGGAGAGGTAATCACCTCATCGCCTTTTTTTATATCTAATGCCATAAGTGTTAAAATCAGTGCGTCGGTCCCACTACTACAGGCTATGGCTTGTTTTGCCCCTACATAAGCACTCAATGTGGATTCTAAATCACTTACTGCTTTTCCCATAATGAATTGCGATGATTGCAATACATCTTGTATCGCTCTATTAATGTCTTTTTTATAGCTTTCATACTGCGCTTTAAGATTAATAAACTCCAATTTATAATACCCTTGCCTTTCTAGGTTTAAGCGCGAATTGTAACAAAAAAATGCAAAATATCAAACTTTAATATATCCACCCAAAACATTAGCTTTGTGGCTTTAAGAGAGAAATTTCATTGCCCCTCTCCATACATTCAACAATCTTACGTGCTACCTCATTTACAGAAGTATCTCCACTTACAATGTAATGAGCTTGTTTCTCATATATCTTTTTGCGCTCATCATAAAGCTGCTTTGCTTGATTCGCATCTGCAAAGAGTGGGCGCTGATTGATTTGAGCCGTATTAAGACGTTTAAGGATAGATTCAAAGCTTACATCAAGCCAAAATACCTTACCCAAATAGCTTATATCATTATAGATAGGCATACCTCCGCCTGTGGCGATTATGGCATTTTTTACATTTGCAGAAAGCCATAAAATAAGTTGAGATTCTATACGGCGGAAGCCCTCTTCCCCTACTGATTCAAAAATTTCACTCACACTCTTACCCATATTTTGCTCTATGATATGGTCTGTATCAAGCAAGAATCTCCCACCAAGCAATGCGATTTCTCTACCGATAGTAGTTTTACCACTGCCCATAAAGCCAATGAGAACGATATTTTCCAAATCCTACTCCAAAGTTACTATAAAGCCATCACTTTGAGGTGAAATAGTGTATTTATAACGTCCATCTAAATCAAGGGAGATTCTATAAAATCCTTCGTGTGTAGAAATCTCCGCACCACTAAAATATTTTTTATTCAACTTGGTTTTTTGAGATTGATTGTCTCTTGCGCCTTCAATATCAATCACAAGTCGATAGGGTTCAGGCAATACAAAATCACGTAGCATTTTCTTACGTGTGGCGATAAAAAGTGTATTTCTATTAACTATCAGCTCAAACTCGCCTAGTTTAAAGCGATTTTCTGCACTATAAGGTGCTCCCTGTGCTTTTTGAGCAATAAGCAATGGATAATGCCAATCAATGCTTTCATCAAGTTGAATAGTTTTGTTTTCAATAGAGCCATCAAGGTTTTGATAGGTAACCTGCACGCTTTTAAGAATCCTCGCCGTGCTTGGTAACACAAACTCCACACTTGAGAGCGGGTCTTGATTCATAGTAGGAGGCTTATGCTCTTCTGCTTTTTGTGTAATCACGGTTTCAAAAGGATTGTCCCTTGCCCAAAGCAGCAAAGTACAGCATAAACATACACAGCCTATCCATATATTATTTTTCAAGGTTTGCTCCCTTTAAATCAAAAATCTGCTTTTGCAAACGTGCATTTTGTAATTCAATAATTTGTGCCTCCTCTATCAAATGTGCCTTTTGCGCCCGCAAGCGTAAAAGCACCTCCACAGAATTATTCCCAAAAAGCAATAAGCCCATATAAAATCCGCCTATCACAACAAGCCCAAATACAAGAAGCCAAATGCGATTGGTGTAAAGCCATCGCCATATCTTTGAAGGATTTTCTAGTATCTCTTCGTGTTCCATAAACCTCTTATCCTATCGTTTGAAAAGCGTTTTTCCTATGTATTCTGTGTCGCTTATTTCACGTTCAATCTCAAGCAAACGATTGTATTTTGCAATTCTCTCACTTCGTGCCGTTGAGCCTGTCTTAATCTCACCAGTATTAAGTGCTACGGCAAAATCTGCGATAAAGGTATCTTCACTCTCACCGCTGCGATGGCTCATAATGCACTTGTAATTATTGCGTTGAGCCAAGCGCATACTTTGCATTGTCTCACTCACCGTGCCAATTTGATTAGGTTTAATTAAAATGGCATTAGCAATATTTGAATTAATACCCTCTTGCAAGATTTTTTTATTGGTAACAAACAAATCATCTCCCACAAGCTGAATCTTGTTGCCAAGCTTCTGTGTGAGGAGCTTCCACCCCTCCCAATCATCTTCACTTAGCCCATCTTCAATTGACACAATAGGATATTTTGCAATAAGATTCTCATAATATTCAATCATACCTGCACTATCTAACACCTTGCCCTCTCCTGCTAGATGATACATACTATCTTTGCCTACAAGCTCACTACTTGCGACATCAAGCGCGATAGCAATCTCTTCAAGCGGCTTATACCCTGCCTTTTCAATAGCCTTTAAAATCACTTCAATGGGCTCTTCATTGTTTTTTAGATTTGGAGCGAATCCTCCTTCATCACCAATGCTCGTAATATGGCCTTGCTCGTTTAAAATAGCTTTTAAGTGATGATAGACTTCAGCAGAGGCACACAGGCTTTCTGCAAAGCTATCAAAGCCTAAAGGCATAATCATATATTCTTGAAAATCTACCGTATTATCTGCGTGAGAGCCACCATTAATAATATTAAGCATAGGGGTGGGGATAGTAAGTGCATTGCTCCCGCCCAAATAGCGATAAAGGGGTAAATGCAAAGACTGCGCACTCGCTCTAGCAATCGCCATACTCACACCCAAAGTCGCATTTGCACCAAGTTTTGAATAATTATCTGTATCATCTATTTTTTTTAGGATCAAATCAATCTTGCTTTGATCGTAGGGGGAGACGCCATTAAGCTGTGTGGCAATCTCTGTTTTAATGTTCGCACAGGCTTTCAAAACACCTTTTCCTAAATATCTATCCTTATCGCCATCGCGTAATTCGAGCGCTTCTCTCTTGCCTGTGCTTGCACCACTTGGCACGATAGCCGATGCCCTCGTGCCATCGCTTAGTCTTACCATAGCTTTTACTGTGGGATTCCCACGACTATCCATTACTTCTTGTGCGTCAATATGTTCGATATAAACCATTGTATTCTCCTAAAAGATATATTTACTCATTAGATTCTGGCTCATCGGGTAAAGGCAGAATCTCATCTTGAGCGCCAATTTGCTCCTTAATCTTTGCAATAATCTCCTCTGCTAATGCCTTATCCTCTTTTAAGAGCAGTTTTGCATTCTCGCGTCCTTGCCCAAGCTTTTTGTCATTGTAACTAAGCCACGCACCACTTTTATCGATAAGATCAAGCTTGATGCCATAATCGATAATCTCGCCCTCTTTGCTAATACCCTCGCCAAACATAATATCAAACTCTGCTTCGCGGAAAGGTGGAGCGACTTTATTTTTCACTACTTTTGCTTTTGTGCGATTTCCGATTTGCTGGTCATTTTGCTTCAATGTTGCGATACGGCGTACATCAATACGCACACTCGCATAAAATTTTAGCGCATTCCCACCAGTAGTAGTCTCTGGACTACCATAGCCCATTACGCCAATTTTCATACGAATTTGATTAATAAAAATCAAAGTCGCATTCATCTTGTGTAATACACCTGTAATCTTACGCAAAGCGTGGCTCATAAGCCGTGCTTGTAAGCCTACGTGTTGGTCTCCCATATCGCCTTCAATCTCTGCTTTAGGCGTGAGGGCTGCTACCGAATCTATAACTATTAAATCCACTGCACCGCTACGTGTGAGCGTTTCTAGAATCTCTAATGCCTGTTCTCCCGTATCAGGCTGAGATACAAGCAGATTCTCTGTATCTACACCCAAACGTTTAGCGTAATATACGTCAAGGGCATGTTCTGCGTCTATGAATGCGCAAATACCGCCATTTTTTTGACATTCTGCCACGATTTGTAAGCTTAAAGTCGTCTTTCCACTTGATTCTGGTCCATAGATTTCAATAATCCTACCCTTAGGCACACCACCTATGCCTAGAGCCATATCAAGCCCAAGCGAGCCCGTGGATATACACTCTACTTTTTCTACCTGTTTATCACCTAATCGCACCAAAGCACCCTTGCCAAAGGCTTTATCAATTTGCTTCAAAGCAAGTTCAATAGCTTTTTGCTTTTTCTCATCTACCATTTATATCCTTTCTGTTTTGCGTGAACGTGAAATGAGTTTAGATTTTATCTAAGTTTGACTAAATTATCCTTATAATTTGACATAAAACTTTGAGGAGACACTATGATAAAACTCGCCCATAGCCCTGATGCTGATGATTTATTTATGTATTATGCGATAGTTTTTGGGTGGGTAGATTCTACAAAATTACAATTTTCCAATACGGCTAAAGACATTCAAACACTTAATTTTGCGACCTTACAGGGCGAGTATGATATTAGCGCGATTTCCTTTGCCCTTTATCCGCTTATTGTGCAAGATTATGCGCTTTTACGCACGGGCGTGAGCTTTGGCAATGGCTATGGACCAAAGCTTATTAGACGTAAAGATAAAATGCTTAAAAAACATTTTAAAGTCGCTCTAAGTGGGGAGCATACCACTAATGCGATGATTTTCCGCTTAGCCTATCCTCATGCAAAGATTATATACAAAAATTTTTTAGATATTGAATCTGCCGTGTTAAGCGATGAGGTTGATGCAGGTGTGCTTATCCACGAATCTATTCTGAATTTCAATGAGAATCTATGCGTAGAAGCAGAGATATGGGATATATGGCAAGATTTAAGCGGATGGGACTTGCCCTTGCCACTTGGCGGTATGGCTTTGCGCCGATCTTTGCCTCTTACCACTGCCATAGAATGCGAAAATATTCTCACAAAAGCCGTGCAAATTGCCGTGCAAAATAAGCGTCTCCTTAGCCACATGCTTTTAGAGCGAGGGGTGGTGCGCGTGAATGCACAGGAGCTAGATAGGTATCTTAATCTTTATGCAAATGCAGATTCTATATCAATGGGTGAGCTGGAGCTAAAGGCTGTGAATAGGCTTTTTGAGTTGGGTTTTGAGGCAGGATTCTATCCGCAGTGTATTAGGGCAGAGGATTGTCTCATTCCCACAGAATATACACAATTACGATTTTTATAAAATTATAATCTTTGAAATATAAAGCTCATTTTATTACGATTACGCGGCGGGTAACACAGGTATAAAAA
>ERZ778496.1638-NODE-1638-length-15306-cov-4.841715_pt1 | contig 15306 bp, 16 predicted proteins | sample MGYA00433099_ERZ778496 | MGnify/ENA primary metagenome ERZ778496 (study PRJEB29527, sample SAMN07138962) | mouse gut metagenome | material: feces | host: mouse | place: China:Nanjing | collected 2016-01-25 ... | reverse complement strand
AGCCGCCTTCTATGGAGCCGGGGTCTATGCTCTGATCGTTCCGCCTATATTCGCATCTATAGGTACTTTCCTCTACAACAACCACTTCTATCCTGTAAAATTCCGGTTGCATTTCTCTTTGACTCCAATTAAGAAAATATTCTCTTTTTCATCCTATCTTTTCTTGTTTGAACTTTTTACTTACTTCTCAAGAAACATTGACAAAGTCATCATCGGTCGATATATTTCCGAAAACGCACTTGGCTATTATGAGAAGTCATATCGTCTCATGCAGTTGCCGCTTCAGAACATCACTGCTGTGATCTATCCCGTATTGCAGCCTGTACTGTCGAACTTGCAGGACAATCCCAAAGAAATCGGAGACAAGTTCGCCCGTATAATATCGATGATCAGTCTGGTTGGATTTCCACTCAGCGTAATTCTGTTCTTCTGCGCCCCGGAAATCATCACTGTTATGTTCGGCTCCCAATGGACTCCCGCCATTCCTGCATTCAAAATTCTTGCAATATCTGTGCCCTTTATACTAATACACTATCCGACAGGACCGGTATTTCTGGCATGCAATGCCTCGAAAAGCCTGTTCTATACAGGTATCATCAACACTTGCATAACCATATCAGGTTTTCTGATAGCCGCCTACATAGACAGAACTATCGAAATGATTGCATGGGGCTGGACCATTACAATAGTTATAAATATGCTCAACACCTACATTCAACTGTATGGACGTGTAATACATATGTCTCCCATGTGTGTATTCCGTCATTTCATACATCCTTTGGTTTGCGCCGCACTTCTTATTGCAGCATATATTGGTTACAGTTATATTGCTGTCAGGATGCCGATCTTCCTTAACCTTTGCTTAAAAGGTCTTTCGGGTCTGATTTTGGGCTTAACTTTCTATAATCTCATCGGAGATATCAACCTTCTGGAGATGACACGCACATTAAGGAATAAACTATGGCACAAAAAATAACATCCAATTACGACAGAATGGAATATGTACATACCATTGGACCTTATCAGCCCATCATAGTCCAATACCAGAACTATGAGCAGATTAGAACAGTATTTTCAAGCATATAATATTTTCAAATCAGATCTTAAATAATGACAGCGGTATATATACTGATAAGCAACGGTGACGACTTATTTTATGAACAGTTGTTGGTCTCGCTTTACTCGCTGAGAATGCACAATCCAGAGTTGAATGTGGTAGTCTTGGTCGATGAAAAGACGGAGCGGACATTACATGGCAAACGCTCAAAAGTCCGAGAACTGGCAAATGAAATAAAAGTTGTGGCAGTGCCTGAAGAATACAATCCAAAAGCACGGTCACGGTATATAAAAACCACCTTCCGTAACTACCTCTCAGGCAACCTGCTTTTTATCGACACAGATACCGTCATCACAGACAATCTCAGAGATGTTGAAAATACCAACGCTGACATGGCATGTGTGCTGGACTATCATGCAACTTTGGACCAACAGTTAGATGGGGACAAAATCAGACAGAATGTACAGTCAATATTCAATGAGAATATATCGGATGAAAATATTTATTTCAATTCTGGAGTGATATGGCTCAAGGATACTCCTGCAGTCAGGAGCTTGTTTGACCAGTGGAATCACTATTGGAAAATAGCTGCCTTTGAAGCAGGAAAATGTTTTGACCAGCCCGCACTGATGATAGCCAACAGAAAGTGCGGTCACATAATCGGCGAGCTTGACGGAACATATAACTGCCAAATTCTAACCAGTGTACGATATCTTCACAAAGCCAAAATTATACATTTTTTCAACAACGTATGGCAGGGCAAAGAGCAACTGTCTCCTTTCTTAGGACATGAGCTATATGAGGAGATTAAACGGACAGGAGAAATATCACCTGAAACAAAAGAGTTGATTGCGAACTGCAAATCATCTTTTTATGCTCCGACTTATTTTATTTGTAAAGAGCAAGTTGAATTTATGAATGACATTGTTGGAGCAACCTGTTTTTCGTCATACCTCCAGAAAAATCTCTCCTATCGCGCCATCAGATTGTTCTGCCAACTCAGATATAATATTGCCAAAATTTTATCGAGAAAATAATGAGACACGCTTATTGCATCATAGCGCACTCTAATCCTCAACAACTGTGGCATCTCATTGATTTACTGGATGATGAGCGCAATGATATCTACATCCACGTCGATCAAAAGGTTGATATTCAAGCATTTGCCCCCTGCCGCAAATATCTAAGCAAGATAGAGTTTATCAGTAAAAGGGTAAAAGTATATTGGGGACATTATTCGCAAATCGTATGCGAGCTCAATCTGCTTGAATCGGTTCTTACTTCTGGAATGGAATACAGCTACATTCATCTTATATCGGGTGTCGACATGCCTCTCAAAACCCAAGATGAAATTCATGACTTTTGCGACAAGCATATGGGCAACGAGTTCATACAGTTCGACAACTCAGACTTCAATCTCCGCGATCTGAAAGAGAAAACTGAATACCCCTATTATTGGGGGCGACATCTGCGACTTGACGGATTATATTCGAAGACAGTAGGTCGCATCATGTTCCATATTTCCCGAATGATAGTCAAAGGACTTAGACTTAGATCACACTATGATATTGAGCTACACAAAGGCCCCCAGTGGTTCAGCATCACGAAAGGGCTGGCACATTGGCTTGTAAATAACAGAAAAGATATCCTGAAAACGTTCAAGCATGTCTGGTGTCCTGATGAAATGATGGTGCAGACTTTCACTTTGATCTCGCCTTTCGCCAACAACATCTCGTCACGAGGAAATCTTAGGAAAATAGACTGGGAACGTGGCGCGCCATATACTTGGCAAGACGGCGATTTTGACGAACTAATAAATTCGGATGCAATGTTTGCCCGAAAATTTGCAATGCAGCAAACCCCTGAATTAATAAACAAACTGACAAAATATCTCAGACAATGCCATTAATCAGCTTTGTCATTCCGGTTTATAATGTGGCGCCATATGTGCGCGAATGTTTGGAGTCCGTTATCAGGCAAGAATTTAAGGACTATGAGGTGTGTGTCGTCGATGACGGAAGCACAGACGGAAGTAGTGCCATATGCGATGAATATGCCGCGGCTTACCCCGGACTGTTCAAGCTCAGACATCAACCCAATCAGGGCGTGTCGGTAGCTCGTAACAATGCCTTGGATATGGCTACGGGTCAATATATCTGGTTCGTTGATGCCGACGATTACATCCTTCCAGGCTCGCTTTGCTATATTTCCGAAATCCTCCGGCAGTCAGGATGCGACACCTTATTCTTCGGCGACGAATCTTTTGCCGCAGATACAGCATCAGAATATAAGATAATCAATGACCGCAATGATTTTCTGTATCGGTGCACCTGTTTCTGCAACCCGTTGATGATCTTCAGCCGTGAGATTATTGCTCGAAATGACATTCAGTTTCCAGTAGGTATCCGCATGGGTGAGGATCTTGAATTTCAATACAATTACCTGATTCATTCCCGCAAACTTGCAACGACCCCATTCGGTTTCTATCATATCCGTGAGCGTGAGGGATCAGCAAGCCGCAGCGCTTCGTCTGCAGCAGCCAACTATGCCGGAGCCAAACACTTGCTTGACATTATGGTTAGAACTCTCACTCCTGCGATAGTCAGAGACAATTTGTGGCTTGAGCAACGTTTGTCCGAACGCCTCAAAGCCCTGCTACAATCCGCTTTAAAAGCAAAAGTAACAACTGTCAATGAACTCACGATCTCGTTTAGACACTACCTTAAAGAATTAAGGCAACTTGGATTCAACAATATCGGCAACGGTTCCCTTGGAATTGCAAGAATAAACGTAAAGTTCTATTATACAATCTATCGAATAATCTACAACATACGAAGCAAATGAGAGAAAAGACATATGTGGTCAACATGGTAAAAGATGTTGGCAAGAAGACGGCAATGGAAGCCCAACTGGCCTCTCACCCAGAATTGGACTGGCAGTTTTGGATAGCCGTAGAAGGTCGCAAACTCACACCCGAACAGCAGTCCGAGATGATACTGCCGGCGTTCAAAGAGCGCTACGGTCGACTCGCCTCTCTTCCCGCTGCCGGCTGTTCGCTTAGCCATATAAGCATCTATCGTGACATGGTAGCCAACGACATTAGCCATGCCTTGATTCTCGAAGATGACGCACGCCTGCAGTCAGACTTGCATTTAGACGAAATCAAGACCTTGCTCGAAACAGACCGCCCAGTGGCAGTTCTGCTAACCCCAGATTTCTGGCACACCACTACTCCTATATCAAAGATTGACAACAAGCATAGAATCTTTCCAGTATATGATGGCTATATGACCTCTGGCTATATGATAAACAAAGCTGCTGCCAGGCTACTGATCAAACACATTTATCCGGTTCAATACACCGCCGATGCCTGGGAAATATTCATATCTTTTGGACTCCACTTATTTGGAGTGGTTCCACACATGATCAGTTATCCTGAAGGTCTTGGAGAAATTGGTCTTTCTCAAAAAAATAACGACGAGCCTATTATTCTCAAGATAAGGCATTTTTGTGGTCGACAAAAAGCAAAATTGTATTCTTCTATACTCTATTTGAGAGGATATCGTCATTCTGCCCGTATGTGGTAGGAATTATAATCTCACATATTATCTATGCGTGGCCGACAATACCTTTATCATTTTGATGTGATGAAAGGCATTGCTATAATACTTGTTGTAATGGGACATGTAATGCTTTTTTCATTTGACATTAACCCCTCAGAACCATCAAAGTTTATATATTTCAATATGCCACTGTTCTTCTATATCTCAGGTTACTTGGCATATAAGAATTTTTATACTTTGCACGAACTTGGGAAACGTATTCTGCAGCGCGGTATTGTTCTGCTCTTTCCCTACCTCATATTTCTTTGTCTTTACGAGATATTCTCAAAGGGCACTGACTGGAATCTGTCAATAATCTACTGCGGAGGACAGCGCTACTGGTTCTTATACGACCTGTTTATCATCTCGACGTTCTTTCTTGTTTATGAATACTTGATAAAACGAGTCCGCAGCAACTTCGCATACGTTACTCTCTGGATATTGCCCTACTTTTTCCTGATAGCGGCTAAAACAGGAGCCGCGAAAATAGGGGGGGGCTGACAGTCAAGCTGTTATCGCCGGTTTTGTCAACTATTACCGTTATTTTCTAATAGGCTATCTTTGCAAAAAATACGTACGCTTCAACGATCTGCTTTTTGACAATAAACTCATAGGAGCTTTCGCTTTTTTCGCCTACATCCTTAACTGGTATTTTTTTGAATTCCATAACATAGCCCTGATATTTCTGGGAACTTTGGGAGGCATCATTGTCGTTCAGTCGTTTGTAAAAAACTACATATCTGCGGAAGGCGCTGTCGGTAAACTACTGATTTACATAGGCAAATGCAGTTTGGGCATATATGTTATTCATTATTTCTTTATCCCGGATGTGTCAGGAGTGATCGGCAACTTCCTCGATTGTGGAAACCCGTTCATTTGGCAGCTGACATTTGCGATGATTATAGCTGTGCCCATAGTCGCAGCAAGCATATTTCTATACAAACTGATGGAAATGAATAAGTGGCTCTATTTTATTTTCTTCGGCAAAAAAATTGATAAATAGCTGATGTCAAATAAGCGTTATTATCTCTGCGTCACACCCTTTTTCCCATCTCCGGGCAACTGGAGAGGTGCATATGTATTCGATCAAGTCAAAGCCATTGAGCGTCAATCGGATTATCGAGTACTGGTGTTTGTGCCTTGTGGCTTTTTTAAAAAGCCATCCTCATTCAAAATTGCCGGTTTAACAGTCCACCGCATCCCATGCTTACAGATGCCAAGTTATTTTTTCAACGGCATGTCAGGCGGTCTGAATGGACAGAGCCTGATACGTCGGCTCAAAGCCATCCATATTGATCCTGATGATATTGCGGTATGCCACTGTCACACTGCCGGCTTCGCTTGTTTTGCTACCGCGATAAAGCATCTTAATCCAGATGTCAAAACAGTGTTGCAATATCATGACCTCGACCCTTTTCAGATTCGTTGCGGCAAATTTGCGGCATGGCGTCCCAACGTGACCTATCGCGTTAAAAAGTTTACCCGTCAGTTCAAAAACATAGATCTACACTTATGTATCAGTGAGCACACACGATATAATCTTCTAAATTTTCCCACTCCCCACCCAGATGAATGTTATGCTCCGTATCTGACCGCCCTCCACTCGGCAAAACATCTGATGGTACCGCGAAATATCAATACCTATGTGCTTTACAACGGAGTAGACACCACGGTCTTTCGCAAACTCCCCACACAGACCGATCATTCAGTTTTCAAAATCGGATGTATTGCCAATTTCAATGATCTTAAAGACCACATCACTTTAATAAAGGCCGTTGAACAGGTGGTGAAACACCAATCCGATATACCTCTTCTGGTGTCTTTTGTAGGTAGTGGGCCTACACTTGTCTCCTGTAGCGAATACATTTCCAAACATCAGCTCAACCGATATTTCGAATTTGTCTGCGAAATGCCACATGAGTCGTTACCCGAATATTTCAATACTTTGGATCTGTTCGTTCTTCCGAGCTATTTTGAGGGTTTCGGCTGTGTATATACCGAAGCCGCCGCATGCGGAGTTCCCTTTATCGGATGCATCAATCAGGGTTACTCAGAATATGTTCCCGAAGCCGATCGCGGCAAATGGCTGATTAAGCCACATGATTACAAAACCTTAGCGACGTTGATTAGCCGGCAAATAAAAGAACCGATCACTCAACCATTAAAATACACATACGACATTGATAAACTGATAACTCAGTATTTGAACTATCTAAAAAATTTAAATTTAGAAAGTCGGATATGATGAACTTTATTATCTGATTTATATTCATGATATTTCCAATAACGAACTGGGCTGTTCCCATATATGAGTACCTAAAAGGCATCAATAAAATAGTCTTATTGTTTATTTGCGCCGAACTTACTAAAATAGTTGGTTTTTTGCCACCCATTTCAAGTACTATTATTTACGGCATAATCATAATATATGCCATCCATTGTCTTTTGCATACAAAAAATTATGAATCAATCTATTTAGGACTGTTATTGTACATTCCATTGCAAATATTGATAACATCTCCTAATGTAATGTTCAGCCCTTGGCAAAGATACCTTTTATTTGCCATAATTATTATCACGTGCAGCGGAATGTGCCAAAGTGAAATATTAAGATCCGAAAGAGGTAGAATTTTTGAAATTATCTGCTTTTCCTGCGCTATTATCGGAGTCGGGTCCTTTTTTGCACGTTTTCTGGGCATAAACTATATGCAGGTAAACGGTATTACAGATTTATCAAGAGCTGGAATATTCGGAGGATTAGCTTCCCATTCTATGTTGTTGGGACCAACTGCAGGGGTCGGCTCATTATATATTGTCAATAAAGCCTTAGAAAATAAAAGTGTTTTTTTGTTTGCTTGCTCAATACTCTGTTTGGCAAGCGTTTTATTTGCATCTTCTCGTTCTGCTTTTCTATCCACAATCGCGGCCGGATTTGTATATCTCCATTTTAAGACTGCTAATTTAGGAACATTTTTCAAGTATTTCGTGGCCATTTTCATTTTATTGGCATGCAGTATACCTCTTTGGCAAGGCGCCATGAAGGGACTAATTGAAAAACAGAATGGGAATGTGGTTGCTGGAAGCACGTTCGCATCAAGGGAAGATAAATGGGATCAACGATTCGAAGAATTTAAAAGCAATCCTATTTGTGGTTATGGCTTTGTGTCTGTCGATCCAACAAACAAAGATAACTCTATCGGAGCAGGAGGACAATCAGTTGAACCAGGCTCCTCTTGGTTAAGCGTTTTGTCTATGACTGGAATAATCGGTCTTATTTTTATTGGTAGTATCTATGTGGAAGCACTCCTCGCTGTAGCAAAAAATTCGCGTAACCCGTTTTTATTTGGTGTTATAACGCTACTAACTGTAAATATGTTCACCGAAGGTTATATCTTTTTTGGAGGAAGTTTTCTTTCCTTTTTATTTTGGATAACCATAGGAGTTTGTAGAGATCAAAAATATCTACCAATTGAAAATCTCACAAATGCCCCCAATGATAATTATTAAGTATGAAAAATAGAATTTTATGGATTGATAACGCCAGAGGGATTTCCTTATTATGTGTAATAGCACATCATACTGGAATTGCCGAAATATGGTTAACAAAGGCTTATTTACCAGTTTTTTTAACTGTTTTTTTCTTTATAAGCGGTTTCTTATTCAACACACCGAATAAATACCATCACATTTCGCAAAAGGCATTGAATATATTTACATCTTTAATCATACCTTATTGCATATATTGTTGCCTAACATCTATTTTTAATTTTTTTATTGGAGAATATGAAGGATTTGCTACAGACATCAAGATATCTTTACTCGGTATTAAATCATGGTTTATATCCGCTCTTGTCATCATAGAACTATTGGGTTTATGCATTTTATGGGCATCCAAAAGGTATGGTAGAGTCATAAATTTTGCATGTCCATTTTTATTCATGTTCATATATTTTGTTTTACCTGATTTAGACCATTATATCTGGAATTTAAAAAATGCGATGTTTGCTGGAGTATACTTTACGATCGGAATGATTTGTCGCGATTATAATATTACCTCACATTTTTTACGCAACAAAGTTGGACTATCACTGATGATGATATACATCTGTTTTGTGTCTGCAGACATTCATTGGAATCTAAACTCTGGCAATTTCAATGAGTCGTTTACAAATTATCCATTTTTCATAATAGAATCCTTTTTGGGTGTGCCTGCATTTATATGGTTATGTTCAAAATTTAGGCGATATAACAAATTAATCCTCTTCATCGGTTCTAACTCTCTCTTATATTATTATCTGCAATCGGTAACGATACGCAACATATGGTCCTTCATAAATCATCTCAATATCGATTTGCCTCAATTTGTGGAATTCGTGGTTATTATGTTATATACAAGTCTATTGATTTCAATCCCAGTAATTTTGATTAATCGATATTTCCCGATATTCTCAGGTAAATATCGAATTAATATCAAGGATTTAAGTATTAATCACCTCGCAAAATAACGACAATCTTCACAATGATGATAATGAAACTTGTAATTTATTCAATAATACTCAACAACCATCAGGCCTGTGTTGCTGATGAACTGTGGGAGTTGACCAACCATAGTTATTGCTTTGTTGAACTTGTCAAACCCAATGACAGCAACAAAAAGGGGGGTACAAAAAACTACAGAAATCGCCCCTATCTATTGTGTGCTTGGGAATCAGACGAAAGCTATTGTAAGGCGATGAAACTGGCTATGACAGCCGAATGCTGCATTTTCTCCGGCCTGCCTGCGCTACCGTTTGAAAAAGCCCGTTTGAAAAAAGGACTACTATCATTCGACATGAGCGAACGATGGCTGAAAAAAGGATGGATAAACCTATTTTCTCCAACGATTTTACATATGTTCCTAACCTACCATTTTGGTGGATGGAAGCACAAACCTCTTTATAAACTTTGTTGCAGCGCATTTGCCGCAGAAGATCAGTTCAAGCTGTTTACATTCAGGGATAAATGCTATAAGTGGGGGTATTTTACCAGTGTAAATAACTTTGATGATGAAGTTATTCAGCAGTCTATTTCATCAGGATCTTCCATAAAGCTTATGTGGTGTGCGAGGTTTCTCACTTGGAAACATCCCGAACTTCCTGTGTTGATGGCGCATCGTCTCAAGCAAAAAGGTCTAAATTTCATACTTGACATGTACGGCGAGGGTAAGCTCAAGAACAGTTCCATTAAGTTGGTAAAAAAACTCGGAGTCGATGACGTAGTGCGATTCATCGACAACAAACCCAACGATGAACTGATTGCTGATATGCGTAAGCATAACATCTTCATTTTTACTTCCGATCGTAATGAGGGATGGGGAGCTGTAGCCAACGAAAGTATGGCAGCAGGTTGCGTCCTTGTGGCAAGTGACGACATAGGAAGTACCCCATACCTTATTGATGCAGGGAAGACAGGATTCTCATTCCGTAGCCCTGTATCCTCGTCAGGATTTGATAATCCCGACATCAACGCTCTCGACGATCTATGTCAAAAAGTGGAATGGCTTTTCAAGAATCCAGATCAAAGGCGCAAAATGGCTTACTACTCAATCTCAAAAATGAGATTGGAATATAGCCCACGTATCGTTGCCGCACGATTGTTGCAACTGATTGAAAATCTAAGATCGGGAAAGGATTCTCCCTACGAAGATGGCCCCTGTTCCAAAGCTTAAATTAATAAACCCAAATATGAAAATACTACATACAATAGAAGGTCTCGGTGCCAAGTTCGGTGGCATAGCGACATGTACCTATGATCTTCTGAACGCAATGCAAAATCCAATAGATTCCGTTAGAATCCTTTCTCCGGATCTCCGGGACAAAAATGATACAAATCTTGGCACTGACGCCAAATGGGCTATGACCTATTCTAATGACGGAATCGGACCGTTCAACTACTCGCCAAATCTCAAAAAAATCCTATATTCCACAGAATATGACATTTATCATGCAAACGGGATGTGGCAATACATTGTACATGAAACGTGCAAATGTGCGCGTTCTAAACTCAAACCTTACGTCCTTACACCTCATGGAATGCTTTACCCAGAAACCATGCGCCGAAGTTATTGGAAGAAATGGCCGTTGCTAAAACTGTGGTTCAATAATGATATTTTAAGGGCTACTTGTATACACGCCACATGTGAGACAGAAATGATTCATCTGAGAGAGTTGGGGTATCGTGGATCAATTGCATTGATTGGCAATCCTGTCCCTGTGAACGCAGAAATCACTAAAATATTCGAAGATCGTGCTAATAATAACTCTTTAATGCAAAATGCACAAACAAGGAAACTTGGATTCCTGGGACGATTACATCCAAGAAAGAATTGTGAAGCACTTCTTAAAGCAGTGGCACTTCGTCCTGATGCAAATATCTCAGTAAGCATCTTAGGTTCAGGAGATAAGAATTATGCACGCTATCTTGTTGATATGTCTCAATACCTTGGAATTACTAATAAAGTGGAGTTTTGCGGATTCGTCTCTGGCCGAACTAAGTATGATAAACTTGCAGAATTGTCAGCTTTATTTGTACCTAGCGACATGGAGAACTTCGGCATGATTGTCCCTGAAGCACTTCTTGTTGGTACTCCTGTCATGGCAAGCCAAGGCACTCCTTGGAAATCGCTTAATGAACACCACTGTGGCTGGTGGACTGAAAACTCATCAGAATCTATTGCTTCTGTGATAGACAAAATATGCGCCACCTCACCTCAAGAACTATTCGAAATGGGTCGCCGCGGCCGAGAGATGGTACTCGAAAATTTCGAGGCAAACAAGGTAGCTAAAAAGATGCTCAATATGTATAAATGGCTTCTTTTGGGTGGTGTCAAACCTGATTTTATCTATGAAAACTAATCTCAGCCAATATGATAATTCCTGGTATAATCCAGGGGGCTCTTCTATCAAACGTATTAGCTGGTATTTTATCAACGTCATCTTTCTAAAAAACCATCTTAATCCGCTTTCAAGATTCAAGGTGAAACTATTGCGACTTTTCGGGGCTAAGATTGGGAAAGGCGTTGTTATTAAACCAGGCATCAACATCAAATATCCTTGGCTACTTGAAATAGGCGATTACTCATGGATTGGCGAAGACGTATGGATTGACAATTTAGCACCAGTAACAATTGGTCATAATTGCTGTATAAGTCAAGGTGCGATGTTGCTATGTGGAAATCATAATTATAAATTACCAACATTTGATTTAATAGTCAAGCCAATAAACATCGCGGACGGAGCTTGGGTAGGAGCTAAATCCACTGTATGCCCTGGTGTAAATGTAGGAGAGAATACACTTTTATCAGTCGGCTCGATAGCCACAAAAGATCTTGAACCTAATAAAATTTATCAAGGCATTCCGGCTGTAATCAAAGGTGAGCGAATATGATTCCCAATGTTATTAAATAACATATCACACACAATATTTAACCTCAATGAAAATCTCCATCATCACCGCCACATACAACAGCGGTGCGACACTGCGCGACACAATGGAGTCAGTGTTGCGACAGACTTACACACAGATCGAGCACATCATAGTCGACGGCGCCTCCACAGACAACACAATGGACATCGTCCGTGAGCTTGAGCCTCTCTACCAAGGCCGTCTGCGCTACGTCAGCGAACCCGACCGCGGCATCTACGACGCCATGAACAAAGGCATCGCAATGGCCACCGGCGACATCATCGGCATCCTCAACTCCGATGACTTCTTCACCGCCGACTCGATCGTGGCCACCCTTGCCGCCGAACTCGCCGATCAGGAAATCGATGCCGTCTATGCCGACGTCCACTACGTCGACGACTCCGATCTCAGCCGCAGTGTCCGCTACTACTCCTCCCGCACCTTCCGCCCCTGGATGATGAAACTCGGCTTCCAGCCCGCCCATCCCACCTTCTACTGCCGCAAGAGCGTCTACGACCGCCACGGTAGCTTCGACATCAACTTCCGCGTTGCCGCCGACTTTGAACACCTCCTTCGTCTGATCTACATCCAGCGCATCCCCACCCGCTACATCCCGCTTGACTGCGTGGCCATGCGCACCGGCGGCGCCTCCACCTCCGGTCTCAAAAGCCACCTGCGCATCCTCTCAGACCACCTCAAGGCCTACCGCAAAAACGGCGTCAACTCTAACCTCTTCCTCGACGCTTCCCGCTACGTCTACAAGGCAAGCGAAGTCCTCAACTCAAAAGTCAACAATATTCGGAACCGCAATAACCGCATCCTGACAGAGTGATGACCTCTCTACCGCCTGAAATCGCGAATAGAATTTAGTTCCTCTCCTTTTATACCGCATTTCTGTCACATCCATCATAACCTAGCTTGGTAATTTCGAATCCGCCGAAATCCCAGTGGCACTCAAGAATGATTGTTGTGCAGAATAATGTTCATCAATTCAGTCGAACCGGAGACAGGCAAAAAGATGCTTGACATCTTCAATAATCTTTCATGGCTGTAACAACAGTCGCATTGGAAAAAATTAAATCAAAATAGTAACTAAATACAATATATTATGTGTGGAATTGTAGGATATATCGGCCATCGTGAGTCCTATCCGATCCTTATTAACGGTCTTCACCGTCTGGAATACCGAGGTTATGATAGTGCCGGAGTCGCACTGATCGATTCTAGGAGCAATCTCAACATCTATAAGTCAAAAGGCAAAGTCAACGATCTTGAAAGCGTCTGTTCATCGAGAAACATAAGCGGATCGGTCGGAATTGCCCACACCCGCTGGGCTACCCACGGAGAGCCGAACGACACAAACGCACATCCTCATGTCGGTAACGCCGGCAATATTGCAATGGTCCATAACGGCACCATTGAGAATTATGCCGTCCTCAAAGAATTTCTTATCAACAACGGATACACATTTCAGAGCGAAACCGATACCGAAGTCCTTGTATGCCTGATCGAACATATCCACACGTCAAATAACTGTTCGCTCTATGAAGCTACCCGCCAGGCTCTCCAGCGAGTGGTCGGTGCATTCGCCATTGCAGTGATAGACCGTAGGAATCCCGACACTGTTATCAGCGCCCGTCGAAGCTCTCCGCTTGCAATTGGCTTAGGTGACGATGAATTCTTTATGGCCTCTGATGCCTCACCAATCATAGAATACACCAATCGCATCATATATCTTGACGATGATCAGATTGCAATTATCCGCCGTGGAACTGCCATTGAAGTCTTCAACCTCGATAATGAGGCAGTCAGCCCATCTGTTCAGCAGATAGATCTCGACATAGCACAACTTGAGAAAGGAGGCTATCCACATTTCATGCTTAAGGAAATCATGGAACAGCCGGCTACAATTCGAGACTGTATACGAGGCCGCATCTATGACAACGGCACCAAGATATTCCTCAACGGAGTCAACCACTTCAAAGAAAAATTTCTCAACGTCAATCGCATCGTAATCGTTGCCTGCGGGACATCATGGCACGCCTCTCTAATCGGCAAACGCATGTTCTAGGAACTGGCCCATATCCCTGTTACAGTAGAATATGCCAGTGAATTCCGTTACGGCACATCTCTTCTCACACCCAATGATATCGTGATCGCTGTTTCTCAATCAGGCGAGACAGCTGACACTCTCGCTGCCATCAAGATGGCCCATGAAAGTGGTGCTTTCGTCTATGGTATCTGCAATGTTATAGGATCCTCAATCTCCCGTGAAGCCGACACCGGTACCTATATCCACGTTGGCCCGGAAATAGGAGTCGCATCGACCAAAGCCTTCACAGGCCAAGTGACCGTCCTTGCAATGCTCGCCGTAGCCGTCGGAAATCTCAGAGGAACAATCAGTGATGCTGAGGTCAGCCAGATAGCGACAGCAATCAGCAACCTGCCAGAACTGATAGGCAAAACACTCAATCTCAACGAAAAGATTGAAGACTTGTCCAAAATATACACTTACGTACACAACTTTCTTTACCTTGGACGTGGCTACAATTATCCAACAGCACTTGAAGGTGCATTGAAACTCAAAGAAATCAGTTACATACATGCCGAAGGTTATCCGGCTGCAGAAATGAAGCACGGACCGATAGCCCTGATCGATGAAATGATGCCCACAGTAGTCATCGCTCCTCAAGATGATCTCCATGATAAAATCATATCCAATATCCAACAGGTAAAAGCTCGTGGAGGCAAAGTTATTGCCGTCATTAATGAAAATGACCGTGAAATCTCGCAAATAGCCGATGATATTCTTGAAATACCATCTGTCCCGGACTGCATATCTCCAATAATATCCTCGATTCCTCTCCAACTGCTTGCCTACCACATTGCCATCCGCAAAGGATGCAACGTCGACATGCCACGCAACCTTGCCAAATCCGTGACCGTAGAATAATTCCACTGTCAGATACAGCCAAAAACATAACTCATCCTAACTTGATTCCGTTCCATCCGGAGGAATCTATTAAGCCTCGGTTTGCCAACTCAACGCAAACGAGGCTTTTTTATTACTGCCCAGTAAAACTCAGATAACTCAACAAATTATGGCTCGAACGCTGATTTTACGGTGTTCGAGCCATACTTTATTGCACTATTTGAGTTTTATCGGACAGCAATAGTTTAGAATATGTTTTGGCCAACACAAAC
>ERZ778496.1633-NODE-1633-length-15366-cov-6.400954_pt1 | contig 15366 bp, 9 predicted proteins | sample MGYA00433099_ERZ778496 | MGnify/ENA primary metagenome ERZ778496 (study PRJEB29527, sample SAMN07138962) | mouse gut metagenome | material: feces | host: mouse | place: China:Nanjing | collected 2016-01-25 ... | reverse complement strand
TTCTATATATTGTGGTTATTTTTCTTAATTAACTCTTTTGACGCTTTAATCATAAGATAAGAAAATATAAAATAAGAAATGAGGGATAAGATGGCACTTAATAAAAAGCCAGTGCACGGCATGAAGGATATTCTGCCGAATGAAATGAAAATCCGTGATTACGTGATCCGTGTTATAAAAGAAACTTATGGTAAATTTGGTTTTACTTCCATAGAAACGCCATGCATGGAGGATATTGAGAATCTAAGCAGCAAGCAGGGCGGCGAGAATGAAAAGCTGATTTATAAGATTTTAAAAAGAGGAGAACAACTGGACTTGCAGTCCGCACAGAGTGAAGCGGATGTTGTAGATTATGGGATGCGCTATGATTTGACGGTTCCGCTTGTACGTTATTATTCCAACCATGCCAACGATCTGCCGTCGCCGTTTAAGGCGCTGCAAATGGGGAATGTATGGAGAGCCGACAGACCGCAGAAAGGACGATACCGCCAATTTATGCAGTGCGATATTGATATTTTAGGTGAGGCTTCTAATTTGGCAGAGATTGAGTTAATCTTGGCAACGACGACGACGTTGGGAAATTTAGGATTTCAAAATTTTGAAATCCGAATCAATGACAGGCGTATTTTAAAGGCAATGGCGGCTTACAGCGGATTTGCCGAGACGGATTTTGACAGTGTTTTTATTATCTTAGATAAAATGGACAAGATAGGGCTTGACGGCGTGGCGCGGGAATTAGAAGCCTGCGGCTATCAAAAGGAAAATATTGACAAATATCTTGCACTGTTTCGTGGTTTTCAGGAAACGGATGAATCGCTTGCCTTTATAGAAGAAAAATTGTCAGGATTTCTTGATGAGGAGGTTCAAACGAGTTTCCGTGAAATTATCGACAGTGTAACAGCGACAAAGGGCGACTTTTTCAAACTGGTATTCGACCCGACGCTGGTGCGTGGAATGTCATATTATACAGGAACGATATTTGAAATTGCGATGCCAGAACTTGGCGCAAGCTGCGGGGGCGGCGGGCGTTATGATAAAATGGTCGGCAGATTTACTGGAAAAGATGTTCCAGCGTGCGGCTTTTCGATTGGCTTTGAACGGATTATTTTGATTTTAATGGAAAGCGGTTTCCAAGTGCCAAGTCAAAACCGGAAAATTGCATATTTGGTGGAAAAAGGCGTGGCAAAGGAAGCACTTTGTGATGTCATCCGCGAGGCACAAGAAACGCGAAAAGATGGAACACAAGTTCTTGTGGCACGTATGAATAAAAATAAAAAATTCCAAAAAGAGCAGCTTATCGCAGAAGGTTATGAAGAATTTCGGGAGTTTTACAAGAACCCGATAAAATAAAGTTCGATTGTAAAATCGTTTGAATGGAGGAAAGAACAGTGGCTGAGTCAATGAAAGGGTTAAAAAGAACCCATAGATGTACAGAGGTATCTGCCGCAAATATCGGTGAAGTCGTTACCGTAATGGGATGGGTACAGAAAAGCAGAAATAAAGGCGGCATTATTTTTGTAGATTTGCGTGATAGAAGCGGGATTTTGCAGATTATATTTGAACAGAGTGAGGATGCAAGCCGTGCGGTTGATGCCGATAATTTTGCAAAGGCAGAGTCGCTGCGCAGTGAATTTGTTGTGGCAGTTGTCGGAAAAGTGGAAGCGCGTGAGGGCAACACGAATCCCAATATGAAGACAGGCGATATTGAAGTAAGGGCGACACAGTTAAGAATATTGTCGGAGTCTGAAACGCCGCCGTTTCCAATTGAAGCAGCTTCTAAAACAAAGGAAGAACTGCGGCTAAAATATCGTTATCTTGACTTGCGCCGTCCAGACTTGCAGCAAAATATTATAATGCGCAGTCATATTACGGCAAAAATCAGAGAGTTTATGACCAAAGAGGGCTTTCTGGAGATTGAAACACCGATTTTAAATAAATCCACACCGGAGGGGGCGCGGGATTATCTGGTGCCAAGCCGTGTTCATCCGGGAAATTTTTATGCGCTGCCGCAGTCGCCGCAGTTATTGAAACAGCTTTTAATGTGTTCGGGATTTGACCGCTATTTCCAGATTGCGAAGTGCTTCCGTGATGAGGATTTGCGTGCTGACAGACAGCCAGAATTTACGCAGGTAGATATGGAACTTTCGTTTGTGGATGTGGATGATGTAATTGAAGTGAATGAACGTCTTCTGCAATATATTTTCAAGGACGCGATTGGTATTGATATTCCGCTTCCGATTCCTAGAATGACATGGCAGGAAGCAATGGATCGCTTTGGTTCGGACAAGCCGGACACGCGCTTTGGCATGGAACTTGTCAATGTTAGTGAAACGGTTGCAGGCTGTGGATTTAGTGTATTTACGAGCGCACTGGAAAATGGCGGTTCTGTGCGTGGTATCAATGCAAAAGGTCAAGGAGAGATGCCGCGGAAGAAAATTGATGCGCTGGTAACATTTGCAAAGGACTTTGGCGCGAAAGGGCTTGCGTATATTGCAATTTTGCCAGATGGGACAAGGAAATCTTCTTTTGCAAAGTTTATGACAGATGCAGAAATGGACGCATTAGTGCAGATAATGGGCGGTGAAAATGGTGATTTACTGTTGTTTGCAGCCGATAAAGATAAAGTGGTGTGGGATGTCCTTGGAAACTTGCGTTTGGAATTGGCAAGAAATCTTGATTTACTTGACAAAAATCAATATAATTTCTTATGGGTAACAGAGTTCCCGCTGTTAGAGTGGAGCGAGGAGGAAAAACGCTATGTAGCGATGCATCATCCGTTTACGATGCCGATGGAGGAGGACTTAGAGCTGCTTGACACGGATCCAGGCAAGGTGCGTGCGAAGGCTTACGATATTGTGTTAAATGGTACAGAGCTTGGCGGCGGCAGTGTGCGTATTTTCCAGAACAATATTCAAGAGAAAATGTTTGAGATTATTGGATTGACAAAGGAAACTGCAAACGAGCGTTTTGGCTTCTTATTAAATGCGTTTCAATATGGTGTACCGCCTCACGCAGGACTTGCGTTTGGGCTTGATCGTATTGTAATGCTGATGGTGCAGGCAGATTCTATCCGTGAAGTAATGGCATTCCCCAAGGTCAAAGACGCTTCCTGCTTAATGACAGATGCACCGAATCTGGTAGATGCATACCAGTTGGAAGAACTTGGCATTGCGATTGTAAACCCAAAAGAGTAGAATGGCAGATAAAAAATGGCAAAAGGAAACGTTGTAAATAAAAAAACCGCAAAGAAGAAACTTACAGCAAAAGAAAAAAGACTGCTTGTAAGAAAGCGAGAACTGGCATTGCAGATTATCGCGCGGCTAAAAGAGGAATATCCGGACGCTGGCTGTACACTAGATTATAATCAAGCATGGAAATTATTGGTAAGCGTGCGCCTTGCCGCTCAATGTACCGATGCACGGGTAAATATTGTCGTGGAAGGGTTGTATCAGAAATATCCAAGTGTTGCGGCACTTGCAGCAGCGCCGCCGGAGGATATTGAACGTATTGTAAAGCCTTGCGGACTAGGGCATACGAAAGCACGTGATATTAGTGCTTGTATGAAAGTGCTGCATGAGCAGTATCATGATCAAGTCCCTGATAATTTTCAGGCGCTGCTTGCTTTGCCTGGTGTTGGGAGAAAGAGTGCAAATCTGATTATGGGAGATGTTTTTGGAAAACCTGCAATTGTTACAGATACGCACTGTATCCGTTTAACGAACCGCATGGGGTTGGTGGACGGCATAAAAGAACCTAAGAAGGTAGAAATGGCACTGTGGGATATTGTTCCGCCAGAGGAGGGCAGTGATTTCTGTCACCGCCTTGTCTATCATGGCAGGGAAGTCTGTACTGCACGGACAAAACCTTACTGTGATAAATGCTGTCTAAATGATATTTGTAGTAAAAATATCTAAAAGTATATTTGAATTATAGACTATAAGAACTATGTACAAAAATAAAGGGGCTGTTGGGAAATTGCATTGTTTCTCGACAGCCCCCTTTATTGTGCGCAGACCCATACAGAGGAAATTTGCCGCACTTTATATGTATTTTTATGCATCTTGTGCGGTTTCTGTTTCTCCGGCGGGTTCACTGTTATCATCCTCAGCATTTTTATGATGTGGGTGTGCACCAATTACATTAATCGCAGTAACAACCGCTGTTAAAATTTCTGTCTTTGCCTGTGTGGATGAAGTGTTTACTTTGTGGAACAGCGCGCCGGTATCAGAACGCACATAATTGGGTTTTAAGCGGTTTAGGGCATAAGTAGCCATATCCAAACGGCAGTCCTCACAGGAACAAATATCCGTCATAGTTGGTAAAATTTGGTTTAACTGAAATTCTACATCATCTTCCATAATATTCTTTAGACCTTGCATAAGAATCCCCTTTCTTTGTGCCGGAACATAATCCAGCTCCCTTATTATGCACACGGACGAGACAAGGAAATATGCAGCTAAAGCTGCCCACGTCCGGCGCGCGAGTAGGGGAAGATGGCTTCCTTCCTTACTCGATTGCGCATGGGCGTTCAAATAAAGCATGTCATCAAGTCTGACAGATGCCCAGCGTGCGAGTATGGCAAGAAACCTTCCCTACTCGATTGCACAGCTCCATACAGTAGAAATATGCCGTTAAGACGGCGCATAGGGCGTGCGGAGTAGGGAAAAAATTCCCTTACTTGATTTACGGTTACATCAACACAATATATAGTATATGTTAGTACATTTTAGCAAATTAAGCAATAAAAATTGGAAGAATATCATAAAAATGTTTGAATTTTGAACACAGTTTGCCGCTAGTAACTAAAATTACTATAAATTTTTACCGCTTGCCTTGTTATTTCCAGTATTTTATTATTATAATAGGAATGGTCAATGGAATTTTATTGTATGATAAAACGAAGGGAGAATAAGATGAGTACTAAAATAAAAAGAATTGTATCGGTAATACTTGTGTTTGTAATATCGTTTTCGATTCACAGTACAGCCGCAGCCGAGGAAAGTACAGGCAGCGGGCTGGTTTTGTCGGCAGGTGCGCTGACACTTACGGAAGGGAGCTCTGCTGTACTGGTCGCTGCTTTACAAGAGGGATTTGATGCTTCAAGGCTTGCTTGTGTTTCGGCAGATCCTAATGTGGCAACGGTTATTCCAGTTGCGGCGGTAAACCATATTGCTAATTTTCAGGTGAACTATGTGGGCAGTGGGACAACCGTAGTAGCGGTCTATCATTTAGATAATCCCGCAGTTGTAGCATATGCAGCGATTACGACTTCACCATTAATTATGGATATTCCGTCAAGACTTGGCACAAACCATGATAATTATTGCGAGGTAACGGGATATACTTTTGTTCCATATGATATGAACCAGTATGCTAGTATGAATGACTATAAATATACCATGAACTTGGAATATCGCTGTGTTTCGTATCAGGATGACGGGTTTTCGAAATGGGGCTGTTATGGTTATTTCTATGATGCCGCAGGAACAGTTCTTAAAAAGGTGCATTTATACTGTAGTTCCCTATCCAAAAACCGTATCTACAAAAGTGAATTTCATGTGCCTGTAAACGCAGTAAGGTTTTCCATTGAAGGCTTTTAAAAGAGCAGGTTTTTTTATTTAATGCATTAAAAATTTATTGGTTTTTAATTTTTCGTAAATAATCTAAAAGTTCAATGAATATGCTTTTCATATGGATTGAATTCGTATAAAATAGCATAAGGATTTTATATATTTATAAAAACTTGAAGTTCGTGATATTGACAAATTGATTGAAATAAAATGGGGAGCAGACATATGAAAAATAGACAAAAAATCATAGCATTGCTTTTGGGAGCAGCGGTATCTCTAACGGCGCTTGGCGGATGTGGTCAGAAAGCGCAAGAGGAAGAAACAGCAGAAGATGTTGCGATTGTTGAGGCGGCAGTTCCTACCGTGGGAGATTTAACGCTGCGTGGTGAATTTATTGCAACAATGAATCCAGACGATTCCGTATATGTTATTCCCAAAACAACGGCGGAGGTGCTTCAGGTAAAGGTTTCCGCAGGTGATGTTGTTGCACAGGGGGATGTTTTGGCAGTGCTTGATGACACGATTGCGCAGATTAATATGGAAAATGCGCAGATTGCTGCGAAAAATGCACAGATTACACTGGATAATGCACAACATTCTTATAATTTAAGCTTTGGGGACGGCGCAACGACGATTAATGATATGCAGTCGGATAGTACGCTTTCGCAGGCGGAGGACGGTGTGACACAGCTTCAGGAGAGTCTTGTGGACGCAATGGACGAACAGGCAAAATATAAGGATAAGCTTGCGGACGCCGAGGCAGAGCTTGCCGCTGTAAAAGAGGACTACGATTACCGTGAGGATGTAGACGAGATTAAAGACTATGCAGAATCGTTGAAAAATGACGGTAATATGGCAGGGTATGCGGCAGCAATGGAGCGTTATCAGGCGGCGGCGGCACAGGATGCAAAGTGGCAGCAGACGATTGATGGCTATAAGTCAGCGCTGGATCAACTAGATGAATCTATTGAAAAGCTTCAGGATAATATTGATACTACGTATGAATCTTATAGCCAGGCAGTTACATCTACAAATATTAAAAACGGAGAAATGCAGGAGGAGCAGAAAAAAGTATCACAAAACAGCATTTCACAGGCGCAGCTTTCTATGGAAAATTCTAAGCTTACGGTAGAGCAGGCGCAGGAAAATTTGGATATGTACACATTAAAGGCGACAATTTCCGGCGTTGTGGAAACGGTGAATATCAAGGAACATGACTTTGCAACTTCAAGCAACCCTGCATTTGTGATTTCCAATAAGGACACGATGACAGCAACTTATTACGTGAGTGAGGATGTGCGCAATACGTTTTCGATAGGACAGCCTATTACGATTGAAAAAGATGGAAAAGTTTATGATGGTGAGGTTCTTGAGATTGGCAGCGCGATCGATGCAGCAACAGGCTTGTTTAAGGTTAAAGCTTCTGTAAAAGGCGATACATCACAGTTCCTTTCTGGTACAAAAGCAAAGGTGACAACGAATACATATTTTACAAAGAATGCGTTGATTATCCCCTATGATGCGGTTTACTACGACGGTACGCAGGCATATGTTTACACAGTAGAGGACGGCGTGGCGAAAAAGACAAATGTGACTACAGGCTTGTTTGATGTGGATAATATCGTAATAACGGAGGGTATTACGAAGGAGGATATGGTAATTACCACATGGTCTGCACAGTTACGTGAAGGGGTTGCGGTTTCCGTTCAGGCACCGCAGGAATAGGAGGAAAGCAGATGAACGGCTCTTTAACAAAGCTTGCGCTGAAAAGGCCAGTTTCAGCTCTTTTAATTGTGCTTGCGCTCGGTGTATTTGGTATTAGTTCTGTATTCGGATTTAAAATGGAGCTGACTCCTGAGATGGAAATGCCAATGCTGTTTGCGCTTACTATTTATCAGGGCGGCGATCCGGAAACAACGCAGGAACTTGTAACAAAGGTAGTGGAGGATTCCGGTAAAACACTTGCAGGTGTTGATTCCATTGATGCGCAAACCACAGCAAATATGTCTATGGTAATGTTTTCCTATGAGTATGGAACGGATATTGATGAGGCTTACGCAGATTTGCGTAGTGCACTAGATACAGCATCTTTGCAGCTTCCGGAGGATGCATCCGATCCTGTTATTATTGAAATGAATATGAATTCACAGGATATGATGACATTATCGGTGACAACAACAGGCGATACAGACGTATTGGCGTTTGTGGAGGATGAGATTAAGCCCGAGCTGGAACGTTTAAATGATGTTGCGGATATCTCTGTGACAGGCGGACAGTCCGATTATATCCGGATAGAGCTGCATCAAGATAAAATGAAACAGTATGGTGTTACAATGTCAAATGTATCCACATATATTTCGACAACGGATTTTACGATACCGATTGGCAGCGTACACCAAGGCTCGCAGGAAATTAGTTCTTCTGCTTCCTCAAAACCAGAAACGCTGATTGATTTGCAGAATGTTCCAATTGTGACAAGCAGGGGAAGCGTAATCAAGCTATCGGATATTGCAACGGTAACAATGGCAGTGAACGATTACAGCAGTATCAGCCGCTTTAATGGAAATGATAGTATTAGTATCGGAATTGCCAAGACGCAGAGTGCCGGTACAGTCGATGTATCTGGTGAGGTGAAAAAAGTAGTAGAACGGGCAGCAGCGAAAAATCCGGCGATTCAGATACAAGTCGCATATGATGCTGCCGACAGTATTATATCTTCTTTAAGCTCAGTTGGACAGACTTTAGTGCTTGGCGTGTTATTCTCTATGCTGATCCTGTTTATTTTCTTTGGTGATTTTAAAGCCAGTCTAATTGTCGGCAGCTCTATGCCAATTTCATTAATGGCAACGCTGATATTCATGAGTTTTGCAGGCTTTTCGCTAAATGTAGTAACAATGGGCGCTCTTGTTATTGCAATTGGTATGATGGTGGACTCGTCTATTGTCGTTTTGGAAAGCTGCTTTCGCTTAAAAGATGAACGACCAGATTTTAAAGATGCCGCACTTGCTGGAACAAAAATTGTAGGTTCTTCGGTTGTAGCATCTACAATTACAACGGTGGTGGTTTATGTGCCGCTTTCAACAATGAAGGGACTTGCAGGGCAAATATTCTCGGAATTGGGATTTACTATTATCTTTGCAATGCTTTCTTCCTTGATTGTAGCACTAACGCTAATTCCGATTTTCTTCTGGAAGTACAGACCTAAGGAAAAGAAAAATACGCCGATTAATGCTATTCTGGAAAAAATTGGTTCTGGCTATAAAACGCTGCTTAGCCATATCATGTTGAAAAAGAAAACGGTACTGTTGACTGCCATAGCATTGCTGGTAATTTCGATTATGCTTGCAGGTCAGCTTGATACAGAATTAATGTCTGCAACAGGTCTTGATAATATGAATATCACTGTAGAGCAGCGCAGCGGAACTCGGCTTGAGGTAATGGATCAAAACATCCAGTTTATCGAACAGATGATTATTGATGATCCAGATTTTGATGGGTGTAATGTTTCTATCAGCGGTTCGACGGCGACAATTACAGGATACCCCTCCGCAGAAAGTTCACTGAGCATTAATGAACTTGTCGATAAATATAATAAGGCACTTAGCGGATACACCAATATGAGCATTATTGTAGAAGCTGCTGGAAGTGGCATGACTGCAATGATGAGTGTTAGTTCTGCAACAGAGGTCGACTTAAGCGGTGAAAATATGGAGGATTTGAAAACCGCAGCTAGACAGGTAGAACAGATAATGTTAGGCGTTCCAGGCGTTATTAAAGCATCAAGCAATATTACAACGGACGCATCGCAGGCAAAAATTAAAATAGATCCGCTAAAATGTATGGATGTTGGTCTGACACCAATTCAGGTAGCCGGAGAAATGCATAATGCCAGCAGTGGTACGGAAGTAATGAAAATGAATATTGGTACAGATGAGTATTCTGTTATGTTGGTGTACCCAAAGGACAGTTTTATAGAAATGAGCCAAATGTTGAACCTTGAGATTGCAACGCCAAGGGGAACTACAATTACGGTGGGCGATGTTGCGGAAGCTATTTATTCGGATGTGCCGGAAACTTTGGTGCGCAGTAACGGCAAATATCAAGTAGCAATAACAGCATATACAACAAATGAGGCACGTTTTACGGCACAAAGTGCAATCCATGAGGCAGTCGGTGAAGCAACATTTCCAGAAGGTGTAGCAGAAACAGAAAATATGATGAACGAAATGATTATGGAAGAGTTTACCGCGATTGGCACAGCAATTGCAACAGCAGTATTTTTAATCTTCTTAGTAATGGCAATGCAGTTTGAGTCACCGAGTTTTTCCTTAATGGTTATGTTAAGTATTCCATTTAGTTTAATTGGTTCTTTTTTCCTGCTGTTTATCACGAATTCTACGTTAAATATGACTTCCTTAATGGGGATTCTAATGTTAGTTGGTATTGTGGTAAATAATGGTATTTTATATGTAGATACAACAAACCAACTAAAAGAAACAATGCCGCTGAATGATGCGCTGATGGAAAGTGGTTGTATTCGTCTTCGTCCGATTCTGATGACAACGCTGACAACAATTTTGTCTATGGTACCTATGATATTTACCAATAATGAAAATGCGGCAATGATGAAAGGAATGTCCCTGATTATTATCGGTGGTTTGATAACATCGACATTATTGATATTACTTTTGCTGCCAAGTTTCTACCTTTTGATGAGTAAGCAAGGCAGACGTGAAGCAAAAGAGCGCAGGAAGCTAAAGCGTCAAAAACGTTTGGAAAAAAAGGAACAAAATAGAAAAAATAAAAATTTAGAATAAATTTGATAATTATGGGATGCATTTTTAATTACAAAATAAAGGAAATCATATGAAATATTAAGAAACTCCGGCTGTTAGAATGGATATTCGCAGTCGGAGTTGTTTATTTTATAAAAAAATCCATATACTACTGATACAAGAGTGCAATTTTCAAGTGTATTAAGCATAAAGTTACGATTCACAGCTTCCAGCTACTCATAGTAACAGCATTTGCGCATTCCAAGTTGCCTGCGGCAAGGCGCAAATGCTTGCGTAATCTGCTGTACTGGGTCGTAAATGCGCAGTTAATGCGCATTTCGACTGTGAATAGTAAAAGCATAAATGCAAAAACAGTCCAGCGAGTCTATCAACTTGGCTGGGCTGTTAATCAGAAAAGGCTGATACAGCCCATAGAACGGTGGAATGCTGCGTGGGAAAAGTCACGCAGATCGGAGCATAAATGGAAAGCAGTGGTAGAAAATGAAAAGAAGAATCCGATATATCTTTTTTTTGTATATATTTCTTGGTTTTACAATTGGTTTATTTTGTTGGGCAACCTATGCATATTATCAAAATTCTATTCCAAGTACAATACGAATTAAGGCAGGTACTAGTGAGGAGATTAATTTGCGGGTGCCTGCGTCTGGTGTTATTGACACAGACTCGGAAACGGTGCTTGCTCTAAATCAACCAGTAACAATTGTTGCGGGAGAGGACGTTCGTTCCTGTGAAATGCAGTTAAAATTATTTGGGCTGCTTCCACTTAAAAATATTGATATTCAGGTTATTGAAAATACGTACTTAACACCTGTAGGAAGACCTATTGGCATCTATGTTAGAACACAGGGGGTGCTGGTAATTGATACTGGAGATTTTCAAGGAAATGACAAAAATATATATGCACCGTCGCAATATAAATTACAATCCGGCGATTATTTGACTGCAATGGATGGAATTGCCATTTCCGATAAAAAACAGATACGAGAATATGTAGAAAGCGGAAATGGAAAAGAAATAATTTTTCAAGTATCCAGAAATGACGAATTGATTCAGGTAAAAATAAAACCTGCCGCAGATGGAAACGGTATTTATAAGATTGGTGCATGGCTGCGGGACAGTGCGCAAGGAATTGGTACAATGACGTATTTGGATGCGCAGAATCGTTTTGGTGCACTCGGACATGGTATTAACGATATGGATACCGGTGAACTGCTGCGCCTTGGAAATGGCTTGCTGTATCATACGGACATTGTAGCTGTAAAACGTGGTGAAAAAGGTGACCCTGGTGAGTTAACAGGGATAATTGAGTATAAACCGGAGCAGGTTTCCGGTGTAATTGTAGACAATACGGTAGAAGGAATTTATGGTGTTGCAAATTCCAATATTATTGAAGAGTTGGCAGAAAGTACAGAGAAGCTGCCCGTTGCGCTCAAACAGGAAGTAAACCTTGGTGATGCCCAAATCTTGTGCACCATCGACGGCACTGCAAAGTATTATGATGTACAGCTGACAAAACTTAATCCCAGCGAGGAAACTGTAAACCGCCAGATATCACTAACTGTAACCGATCCAGAATTATTGGAGCTAACAGGGGGGATTGTGCAAGGAATGAGCGGTGCGCCAATTATCCAAGATGGCAAATTTGTCGGCGCTGTAACACATGTACTGGTACAGGATGCGGCGAAGGGGTATGGGATATTTATTGAGGATATGTTAGGACATTAAGTTTTAGTATAACATGCATAAAATACTCTAATGTTTGGATATGTAGTAATAAAATATAAAAACCTGTTAAATCATTGTAATTACAAGGATTATAGCAGGCGAATTGTTTCTGTTTTGGCAGTTGCAAAAGGTATACCTTTTGCAACAAATATTTTATGGTATAAATTGCATATAAAAGTATTTTCTTTTTGTTGATTTTTTGATAATTATGTGGTAATATATGAAATGATTTACTAAGAAAAAACGAGTTGCAAAAGGTATACCTTTTGCAACTCCTATCATGCGCAGACCCATGCAGAGGAAATATGCCGTTAAGGCGGCGCACGGGTCGCGCGGCGAGTAGGGAAGATGGTTCTTTCCTACTCGATTGTATTGTATTTTAGTGACTGTGGGAGATATCTGTTTCAATAATTAATATAGATATATAAAGATGGAAAAGGACGATAATTATGCCGCCAGACACCATATGCAAAACAATTCATCAATACAATAAAGCTCCCATTCCAGAGGAAAATATGAAGAAACTCCAAGAGATTGCGGATGATTATTGCAGAGTAAAGAATTATGTTTATCAGCGGTATGGCGGAATTAATAGCCTTTCAAAGATCTATCCCGGATATACAGTCCAAAATGAAATGATCACCACGGGTCTGCGTGAAGAACTGGGATTGCCATTTGTTTATTTTAATCTTGCGGTATTTGACGCACTTGGAGATATTAAAAGTCAGTGGACGAAAACCAAGACAGCCGTATTAGGCAAGATAAACAACAATCACCAATTTTCGGAAGAAGATAAACACTATTTGCGATATCTTATAAAAGTTAGTAATGCGTTTGAAGCAGTGATAAATCGTAAAACGGTGCAATTAAAAACCGATTTGCAAAAACGGTATGAAATGCTTGCAGACAGAGTGAATGTAAATCAGCTTAATAATTACTTGCGCAGGCAGGTAAGATATCATCATGTAAAAATACAAAGCAATACAGCAGAAGGGTTTTCGTTAACAGAACGTGCCTATCGGTATGGAACGGAAAATGGAAACTGTCATGGAATTTACATTACAATGAAAGAAAAGCGGAAGCGTATTTTTATTCCGTTAACAGACAATAAAAAATACATCAGACAAATTTATCTAAAACTATATCCAAAACAAGGAAATATTGAAATTAAAGTACCCATTGATGTAAAAATTCGTAAATACAAGAATTATACAAACCAGATTGGAATTGTAATGGGAATGCAGACGATGCTTGTTACGGATCAGGGACATGCTTATGGAGAAAAGCTAGGAGAATATCAGATTGCGCTTGCCGATTGGGTAAGGCAGCAGTCTATGAAGCATCATTCTGACAATGAAGCAGAGTCTGGCAGGAAAAAGTATATTGCGCAAAAGCAACGAAAAACAGAACAACTTCACAGCTATATAAATAAGGAATTGAATGACTTTTTAAAAACAGAACAACCAGAAACGATTTATATGCCCAAATTACCAAAACCACAAAAGTATGGAGGAAATAGAGCTATCAACTATTCTATGAACCTATGGCAGAGAGGCTATATCAAAAGCAGATTGCAGCAGAAGTGCCGAGAACAGTCTGTAGAAATCGTTGAGGTTTTTGGCAAAAATATTAGTAATGAATGTAGTCAATGTGGTGCGATTGGATACAAAAAGGATGAGTTGTTTTTCTGTAAGGTATGTGGATATCAAACAGAACGTAGGCAAAATGCCGCTCAAAATGCAAAGAATCGTGGTATAGATCATAAGGACAAGAACTTAGATAATTAAAGGAATATTTTTTATAACATTGTTTCTTTATTTTACCGGGAAGAACGGATGTTAAATACATTCTATATCGGACTAAGGGAAGGTTCATGATAAGACAAGTATAGGAGAGCAACGAAGTAAGTCTTAATGGATATGAAAAGTAGTTGCAGCATTGCTTGTCATAGAAAAACAACAAACGGCATTAGAAGTCATAACGCTTTTACGGAAGTTGTTTTATAGATGTTAGAGCGCAGTATGAGTATTGGATATGCCAAGACTTCGGGAACATATAAATTCGTAGCGTAAAAACTAAGATTTGTATGATGTACCGAGGAGCGAAGTGGAAAGCTTGAATAAAGAGCAGACCGCATCATAAATGGATTCGTTTGATATCCATGAGTGACCAATGTATTTTATTATAAAGAAAAAATATATATTTAATAGGAAAAAACTGAAAAAATATGGATGATAAATTATATACATAATCCATATGATATTGGTAAAACATATAGCATTCAACTGCAAAAAAGTAAAAGAATGCAAGGGGATAATGATGTGACATTAAGGTTTATATATCTTATTATATACATGAAATCCAATATATTATAGTAAACGTAAATATTGTTTGCGTTTACCGGCGTCGACCGCATAAGGAATAAAGAAATGATTTCATTTGTGCAAAAGGTATTTCTTTGTTGAGAGAAAACTTATAGATAAACTAAGGGGGAAACAAGTCATGGTAAAAGTTATTACATATGGTACATTCGATTTGTTTCACCAAGGTCATGTGAATTTGCTGCAACGGGCAAAAAAGCTTGGCGATTACCTAATTGTAGGTGTTACTACAGAACATTTTGATGAAGCCAGAGGTAAGGTGAATGTTGTAGATTCCTGTTTGGAACGTATTGAAAATGTGCGCAAAACAGGTTTGGCGGATGAAATCATTATTGAAGATCATGATGGACAAAAAATAGAAGATATTCAAAAATACAATATCAATATTTTTACAGTGGGAAGTGACTGGATAGGAACATTTGACTATCTAAATACATTTTGCAAAGTGATTTATCTCGAACGCACGCCAGATATTTCTTCAACGATGATACGTTCCAATCAGTTTCATATTGTTAAGGTTGGGATTATAGGTACTGGAAGAATCGCAGCACGATTTATGGCAGAGGAAAAATATGTATCTGGTATGAATATTATCAGTGCGTTTAATACGGAAACAGAGAGCGGAACTGCTTTTCAGAAAAAATATGGAGTTGTTACGTATTCTAAAAATTATAAGCAATTTCTGAAGGGGATTGACGCAGTTTATATTGCTTCACCCAATGAAACACATTATGAATATGCGAAAAAAGCAATTCAAGAAGGAAAACATGTATTGTGTGAAAATCCGATCGCACTTAAGAAACAAGATGCAATTGAACTGTTTCAACTTGCAAAAGAACAGGGAGTTGTGCTTTTAGAAGGAATTAAGACAGCGTATTGTCCGGGATTTCAACA
>ERZ778496.1611-NODE-1611-length-15541-cov-4.330234_pt1 | contig 15541 bp, 14 predicted proteins | sample MGYA00433099_ERZ778496 | MGnify/ENA primary metagenome ERZ778496 (study PRJEB29527, sample SAMN07138962) | mouse gut metagenome | material: feces | host: mouse | place: China:Nanjing | collected 2016-01-25 ... | reverse complement strand
GGCGAAGGAACTGACCATTGCCCTGACACAGCGCGATATTCCGGAACAGCAGATGAAGACTATGCCGTTGTATTATTGTTGCATGACACCGTATGATGCAACGTTTACGGGTTTGCATATCCTGTTTGATAAGGAGAATGTGGAAAATACGCTGGGCGAGGTGGTCAGCCGTGCCGGTTTGAAGCAGTTGCGTATTGCCGAAACGGAAAAATATGCCCACGTGACCTTTTTCTTTAACGGAGGGCGTGAGGCTCAGTTTGAGGGAGAGAACCGGATTCTGGTGCCCTCTCCGAAAGTTGCCACATACGATTTGCAGCCGGAAATGTCTGCTCCCGAAGTGGCAGATAAGTTGGTGGAACAATTGAACCAGCAAGCCGCCGATTTCGTTTGCCTGAATTTTGCCAACGGAGACATGGTGGGACATACCGGGGTGTATGAGGCTATTCAGAAAGCTGTTGCCACTGTGGATACCTGTGTGGAAAAAGTGGTTACCGCAGCTCGCAATAACGGTTACGATGTGTTGATTATCGCAGACCACGGGAATGCGGATAATGCTGTGAATGCAGACGGTACGCCGAATACTGCCCATTCGCTGAATCCGGTGCCCTGCATCTGGGTGACGGATGAGAAAGGGAAAGTGATGCATGAGGGTGTGCTGGCGGATGTCGCTCCGACTATTTTGCAGATTATGGGAGTAGAGCAGCCTGCAGAAATGACAGGAAAGAGCCTGATAGGATAGAATGGAGCAACGGAACAGTGGAGAAATGAATTTCACTTCTCCATTGTTTCGTTTCTCCACTAATTCACAGCTATGATACAAATCGGTGATGTTATAGTCAGTCTGGATGTTTTTGAGAAAAAATTTTCCTGTGACCTTGCGGCATGCAAAGGAATATGTTGCATCGAGGGGGATTACGGTGCGCCTCTGGAAGAGGAGGAAATCGGGCGGATAGAGGAAAACTATGAACAGATAAAACCTTACATGACGGAAGAGGGGAGGGAGGCTGTGAAGAGTCAGGGATTTGCCGTGAAGGATTGTGAGGGAGAGTGGGTGACGCCTTTGGTCAATAACCGGGAGTGTGCCTATGCCATTGATGAGAAAGGATGTTGTTGGTGTGCCATAGAGAAGGCATGGAGCGAGAAAAAGTCAGCGTTCCGCAAACCGGTGTCCTGTCATTTGTATCCCATCCGTGCCACGCGTTATCCGGCGTTTGAGGCGTTGAATTATCACAAGTGGAAGATTTGCAGTTGTGCCCGGGTGAAAGGATTTGAGCAGAACATCCCGCTCTATCGTTTTTTGAAAGAGGCGTTGGTTCAGCGCTACGGCGAAGAGTGGTATGCCGAATTGGAATATGCTGCCAGGGAACTTGAAGAGGGAAGGCTGATTATCAAATAAAAAACGGTTTTTTGGAAAAAATAGAAAAGAAAAAATTGCAGAAACGGATTTTATATCTATCTTTGCAAGCGCAAAAGCAAAATGGTGGATGTAGCTCAGTTGGTTAGAGCGTCGGATTGTGGTTCCGAAGGTCGTCGGTTCGAACCCGATCTTCCACCCCAGAAGAAAGCAGTTGATTTTCAACTGCTTTTTTTATTCTTTTCTCTTTTCGGTGTGAAAGTTGTATTTCGATGTGTTCCGGATTTCCGAAATTCCAAATAAATCTCTAATTTTACATGGTTTGAAAACGTTTGTAAATCCTAATTTAAATATAAAACCATGGCTACAGAACAATTTTTAGGAAGACATGTCGGGCCTCGCCCGGAAGACATCCGTGAGATGTTGCAGGTTATCGGTGTCAGCTCGGTGGAGGAGCTGATTCAGCAGACTGTGCCGGAATCCATCCGGCTGAAAAGCGTACCGGAGTTGCCGGCACCTTTGAGTGAAGCCGAATTTTTAAATAAAATCCGGGAAATAGCTGCTAAAAACAAATTATACCGTTCGTTTATCGGACAAGGCTATTATGATACGGTTTCTCCGGCTGTAATCATCCGGAATATTTTGGAGAATCCGGGTTGGTACACCTCCTATACCCCTTATCAGGCGGAAGTGTCCCAGGGACGGTTGGAGGCTTTGCTTAATTTCCAGACGGTGATATTGGAACTGACCGGAATGGAAATCACCAACTGTTCGCTGCTGGATGAGGCTACCGCAGCAGCGGAAGCCATGCAGATGATGTTTGCCCTGCGTAATAAAGAGATGAAAAAGGCGGGGGCGAACAAACTTTTTGTCGATAATAAGATTTTCCCCCAGACGCGTGATGTGTTGATTACCCGTTCCGCCCCGTTCGGGATAGAACTGGTATATGGGGATTACGATACCTTTGAATTTACGCCGGAGGTCTTTGGTGCTCTGGTGCAATATCCGGCTTCCCACGGAGAAGTCCGCGATTACCGTGCTTTTGCCGAAAAAGTGCATGCACACGGGGCTTTGTTGGCGGTGGCTGCCGATTTGATGAGTCTGGTGTTGCTGACTCCTCCGGGAGAGTGGGGGGCCGACATTGTGGTGGGCTCCACCCAGCGGTTCGGTATTCCGATGGGCTATGGCGGACCAAGTGCCGCTTATATGTCTACCCGAGAGGAGTATAAGCGGAACATCCCCGGACGTATCATCGGCGTGACGGTGGATGCTCAGGGACATAAGGCGTTACGCCTGGCATTGCAGACCCGCGAGCAGCATATCAAACGCGAGAAAGCCTCTTCCAATATCTGTACGGCAACGGCACTGAATGCCACGATGGCAGGATTCTATGCCGTTTATCACGGGCGGGAAGGTTTGGAGAGAATCGCCCGACACATCCATTCGGCAGCTGTGATTCTGGCAGAGGAGATACAGAAATACGGTTATCTACTGAAAGCGGATAAGTTTTTCGACACCCTCCGTTTTGAGTTGCCTCAGGGTGTGACGGCGGAGGCAATCCGGGATAAGGCGCTGGAGAATAAAATCAACCTGCATTATTGCGGTAGCTGTTGCAACGGTGCGGTAGGACTGTCGACCGACGAAAAGATAAATGAGGAGGAAATCAATACGATTATCCGGATTTTTGCCGAAGTTGCCGGAAAGAAAGCGGAGAAAGCGGAATTTCTGGACGACCGTACGGTGCTGGAACCGGAGATGTTGAGGGACGATGATTTCCTGGAAGAACCCGTGTTCAATCTCTATCATTCGGAAACGGCACTGATGCGTTATATGAAGAACCTGGAGCGGAGGGACATCTCTTTGGCTACGTCGATGATTTCGTTGGGTTCCTGCACGATGAAACTGAATGCGGCGGTGGAAATGCTGCCGTTGTCCTGGCCGGAATTTGGTTCTATCCACCCGTTTGTGCCCGAATCCCAGGCGGAAGGCTACCGGCAGATGATACAAGAGACGCAGGATATGTTGGCCAAAGTGACGGGTTTTGCCGGATGCAGTCTGCAACCCAATTCCGGAGCTGCGGGAGAATATGCCTCTTTGATGGTGATACGGCAGTACCACCTGTCACGGGGCGAGGGACACCGCAACATCATGCTTATTCCGGCTTCCGCCCACGGAACCAATCCGGCATCCAGTGCGATGGCGGGCTTCACGATTTTAGTCGTGGCTTCCACGCCCGAAGGGAATATCGATGTGGAAGATTTCAGGAAGAAGGCGACGGAGAACAGGGAAAACCTGGCGGGCGCCATGATTACCTATCCTTCTACGCATGGTATCTTTGAAGAATCGATAAAAGAGCTGGCGAAAATCGTGCATGAAAACGGCGGACAGTTGTTTATGGACGGTGCCAATATGAACGGTCAGTGCGGACTGACGAGCCCGGGAACCATCGGTGCGGATATATGTCATTTGAACCTGCACAAGACCTTTGCCATGCCTCACGGCGGTGGTGGTCCGGGAGTAGGTCCCATTTGTGCCGCTCCTCACCTGGTGCCCTTCCTTCCTTCCCATTCTGTTGTAAAAACGGGCGGGGAGAAAGGCATCCATGCCGTGGCTGCTTCTCCTTTCGGATTTGCCAGTTTGCTCCCCATTACTTATGGCTACCTGCGGATGTTGGGCGGCGAAGGGTTGAAGAGCGTGACGGAAATGGCTATCCTGAATGCGAATTACCTGGCCTCTTCTTTTGAGAAACTGGGTTTCAAGATATTGTATAAGGGTGCGCAAGGGCGTGTCGGACACGAAATGATCTGGGACTGCACCGAGTTCAACAAACAGTTCGGCATATCCGATTTGGATATTGCCAAACGCTTGATGGATTTCGGTTTCCATGCCCCCACGCTTTCTTTCCCCGTGCATGGAACGTTGATGGTGGAACCGACGGAGAGCGAGCCGAAGGAAGAGTTGGACCGTTTCATCGCTGCTTTGAAGACCATCCGGGACGAAATTGTGGAGATTGGAGAAGGAAAAGCCGATAAGACCGACAACGTGCTGAAAAATGCTCCCCACACACACCGTGTGCTGACGGCAGACGAATGGACGCATGCTTATCCGCGCAGCAAGGCTGCCTATCCGTTGGATTGGGTCGCAGAAAACAAATTCTGGCCACAGGTAGGCCGGGTTGACGACGGCTATGGTGACCGTAATTTGGTCTGCTCTTGCTGTATCCTCTACGACAAAGCATAGAAAAACGGAATACAAACAGAAAGGGAGTGACTAAAACCGATTAGCCACTCCCTTTTTATTTTTATTTCTGTAAGAGATTGAAATTATTCGCTTCTCTACGGGATGATGTGCCTTATCCCCATATTTTTAGCGGGTAGGCTATACAATTTATTTTAGTCGTTTTTATTGATGTAAAGTATTGATTTGTAAGCAGGTATTTTGCAAAAAAACGTTCCTTTTATTGGTGAACTTTTTCCACTACACGAATGCAAATGTACAAATATTTGTTACTCTCCAATACATTTATTTTCAAAATTTTATAAAATATTCACATCAGAGTTTTCTTAAGGTTTTATTTATTTTCTGTTCCCCAAAAAAAGGAACGTTTTTTTTTTGTTTATAAGTAGGAGTTTTTCAGACGTGGCTCCGGTTGGTAATGCTTTTAGTGACAGCGATATAGTGTTTAACTAAAAATACCAATATTATGGCAAAGAAGACTACTTTTTGGCAGGGTTGGTTGGTGGATAATCCACTGACAGAGGACCCGAACGACTTCACTCTGAAGGTGAAAGCGGGCAACATGGTGACCACCGAGGACATTGCCAAGGCTTTGCAGGCGGAGGGGTGCGAGTTCCAGTTGGAAACTCTTATCGATATTATCAACCGTGCAGACCGTATCATCCGCACTAAGCTGCTTTCGGGTTTCAGTGTGGGTACTGGTGTATTTTATGCTTACCCGAGCGTATCGGGTGTGTGGCGGGATAAGAATGAAACTTTTGACGACAAGCGGCATAAGGTGGGGGTAAACTTCCAGTTGAGTGCCGCTTTGCGTGAGGGGGTGAAAGAGGTGGGTGTAGAGGTGTTGGGCGTATCTTCTGCCGGTCCTGAGATTTCGGGTGTGACGGATACGTGGACAGGCGAACTGAACGGTTTGATTACTCCCGATGAAGTAGTGAGCGTCAAGGGACGTAACATTCAGATTGCCGGAGAGAATGAGGGCAACGGTTTGCGCTTTATCCGGGTGGACGACAACAGTGTCGTGGAGGTGGACATGCGCCGTCTGACGGTAAACAATCCTTCGGCGTTGTCGTTCCGGGTACCGAAGTTGACACCGGGCGACTACTATCTGGAGCTGACTACACAGTTTTCCTCAAGCAACAGTGTGCTGAAACAATCGCGCACGTCGCGCTTTGAGAAAGTGCTGAATGTTCCGGTAGCGGAAGAGCAGAATTAGGGTAACGCCCCCTACGTCCGTAGTGGAGTGTCCCCTACGGGCGTAGTACCCCTCCCCCTGAGTGCGTAGGAGATACCCTCCTACGCTCATAGGGGATGGAAACGGCAATTAAATTCTATAAATAAAAATGATAAGGCTATGCTGGTGTTGGTTCTGATTATCCAATGTATTACGTGAACTGGGATGATGCGCAGGAGTTTTAATATTATTGATAATGTGGCTTGGTATAGCGATAATAGTAGTAGTTCCACCCATCCCGTCGCTACAAAATAGCCGAATGAATTGGGACTTTACGACATGAGCGGTAACGTGCGCGAGTTAAAAAGTGGAGATGTTGAAATGATGATGGGAGAAGGAGACTTTTGTAAAGTGGAGTGATATTGTTAAATGCGGTTTTTTATTATTGGATAAGATTAGCGGAACTCTTATTGTTGGTATAGGGACGAAATGATGAAATTTATAATAACATTAAAACAAGATTAGTATGGCGAGAATTGTAATAAAGTTTAAAACACCGGAACAGGTAAAGGCATTTGCTCGGTTTTATAGTGGAACTCCCGGATTTTGTGGACACAGACATCCTAATTATGGTGGACAAGTAAGAACAGATTGCTCTTTGGGAAGCGGTGTTTATAAGTGGGTGTATCTTGATTCTGAATATGTTATGGATTTTGAACAATTGGGGCGAGATGTGATGATGTTTGGAGGAGAATTTGAAGCGTATTAATTAAAAAATAAAGAAAAGATGAAACGACTTTTTTATTTGGTATCGGGCGTGATGTTGCTTTATTTGTTTTTGGGCGGCGCGCTGTTGGTGGCTTCATGCAGCAAGGATTCGGGCGGTGATGGGCCTGAAGAGCCGGAGCAGCCGAAAAATGTAATGTTGGAACTTTCGCGGGCAGATCTCATTTTTGAGTCTTCAGGGGGAGAAAAGACGTTTACGGTTTCTTGCAACGGGAATTGGACGATTGATAACGGTAGTAGTTGGTGTAAAACTGATTTTAATTCCGGCACAGGAAACCTGACGGTGACCGTTACGGCGGATGTTTACAGCGGTATGGAAGACCGCAACACGAACCTGACGGTCAAGGCTGGCGACAAGACACAGGTGTTGGGGGTGACGCAGAAGGGCAAGGACGCCATTATCGTAAGTAAGGACAAATTCGAGGTACCGCAGGAGGGCGTGACTATTTCGGTGGAGGTGAAGAGTAACATCTCCTATGAGGTGACAATACCGGAGGAGTTCGGCTCTTGGATTGCTCCGTCTCCGCGTTCCCGTGCGGTGACGGCAAAGAATTATGATTTTACGGTTTCGGAAAATGAGGCGAAGCAGACGCGGAGAGGGTATATTGTCTTTTCGGGCAATTCCTTGACCGATACGGTTTGGGTGTATCAGACTGGATTTGTAGAGCAGCTGATATTGACAGAGGACAGTTATGACTTGCCGGCAGAGGGCGGTGAAATTACGGTGGAATTGAAGACGAACGTGAACTATGATGTTCAGATTCCGACTTCCGCCGCATCGTGGATAAGCCGGATAGAGATCCGTGCATTGCGAGCGGACAAACTGCACTTTTCTGTTATGCAAAACGGGAGCCGAAATGAGCGTTCGGCATCTATAACCATACGGGACCGTAACAGCCGGGTCTCTGACATTTTGTACATTCGTCAGTCTGGCAGGGAAGTTTTGGTCTTGTCTCAGCAGAAATATTTCGTTCCTCGGGCAGGTAAAACCATTTCGGTAGAGGTAAAGGGCGGTATTGAGTATGGCGTGACGATACCTTCCGCTTTCCAATCTTGGATAGCTTCCGCCGGGGGGACTTCTTCCTCTTTAAGTGACGTTACGCCCAAAACTTACCGTTTTGCCGTTTCGGAGTTGGAAGGTAATGAAGAGCGGGAGGGGTATATTGTCTTTTCGGGCAATTCCTTGACCGATACGGTTTACATATATCAAGGCGGAGATTTTACGGAAACAGTTTCGGGAATAGAGTTCGACATAGTTTATGTTAAGGGCGGTACGTTCCAAATGGGTGCTACTTCTGAGCAAGGTAGCGATTATGATAGTGATGAAAGACCTGTCCATTCCGTGACCCTTTCCGATTATTATATCGGTAAGTTTGAGGTGACACAGGGGTTGTGGGAAAAGGTGATGGGAACTACTATCAGGCAGCAACGTGATAAAGCAAATTCAGGTTGGCCTCTTTATGGTGTCGGTTCAAATTATCCGATGTATTACGTGAACTGGGAGGAAGCACAGGAGTTTTGTCGGAAGTTGAGCCAGTTGACCGGTAAGACCTACGTATTGCCTACAGAGGCTCGGTGGGAGTACGCAGCTCGCGGTGGGGTAAAGAGTAGAGGATACAAATATAGCGGCAGTAATACTATTGGTAATGTGGCTTGGTATGGCGATAATAGTAGTAGTTCCACCCATCCCGTCGCTACAAAACAGCCGAATGAATTGGGACTTTACGACATGAGCGGTAATGTTTGGGAATGGTGCAGCGATTGGTACGGTTATTACAGTAGTGAATCACAGAGTAACCCTACCGGTCCTTCAACGGGCTCGAACCGCGTGTTGCGCGGTGGCAGTTGGGGCAGCTTTGCGAGCCGCTGCCGGGTGTCGAGTCGGGACTTTGGCAGTCCGAGCGCCCGCGGCCGCCACAACGGCATCGGCTTTCGGGTTGTTCTTCTTCCTTAGTTTACGGACAGATTTTCCGTTTTCTGCTCTAAGCTAAAGAGGGAGCGCAGGGGGACGGCGTATGCAAGGAGCGAACGGAGTGAAGCGAGGACATACGGCGAACCCCTGCGGGAGCAGTTAAAAAGTTGAAGAGTTAAAAAAAAAGTTGAAACGGAGGAAGGGCATGTCCCTTTCTCCGTTTTTGCTATCTCGGGCGCAGCTCCACTGTTAGGCCCATAGCAGCGGCGATTTTGTATAATGTGGCAACCGTTGGAACGGTTAAACCGCGTTCTATCCTTGAAATATAGCCTTTGTCCGCCCCGATGCGGCGTGCCAGTTCTTCCTGCGTCAGTCTTGCATTTTTACGGGCATCCAGTAAAATTTGTGCATTATACTCTTCCCATGCTTTGACAGTTGCTTCTTCGCGTTCTTTCGTACCTATTTCGCCAAATTCTTCGGCGAGCTCGGCACTTACGTCGTAAATGTCATTCATCTTGCCCATAATATTCATTTTTTAATTTGATTGCTTTCTTAATTTCGCTATTAGGTGTTTTCTGAGTTTTCTTTCTGAAACAGTTAAATAAAATAACGATGGTGTCTCCGTCGTAAATGAAAAATATACGGAATTCATTATTTCCATAATTAACCCGGAATTCGTGAATTCCGTCCCGGATGAATTTGATATAATGGCTTGGTATCTTATCTTCAGTTTCCAATAATAGCAGAGCACGTTTTATTTTCTTACGTTCCTGCTCTGATAGCTTTGACATGAAGTCCGAATAATAGCCCTTATATGCAATTATCTTTTTCATGCTACAAAGATAGTAAAGTTATATAAGAATATAACTTTGGCGAAGGTATTTTTTGCGGATACTTCAGTTTTTCCGGAAGAGCGAAAAGTTTACGCTGCCGTATTCCCGGTGGTTGAAAAAATGGGGGTGGTGACTGTAGTCTACGGAGGCCGGGTGTTCGACGATGGCGATGCCTGCTTCGTTGAGGAGGTCGTTGTCGAAAATGGCTTGGGGCACTTCCGAAATGTTTTTCAACTGATAGGGCGGGTCGGCGAAGATGATGTCGAATTTGCGGCCCTTGAGTTTCCGGCAGGCAAGGAAAGCGTCATTTTTGAAGACTTTGATGTTCCGGAATCCGATTTCCCCGGCAGTCCTTTTGATGAAACTGTAATGGTTGTAATTGAGTTCTATGGCTGTCACCTCTTTGGCTCCGCGCGAAGCAAATTCGTAGCTGATGCTTCCCGTACCGGAAAATAAATCCAGCACCGCGGCGCCCTCGATGTCGACGTAATTGTTCAGTACGTTGAAAATGTTTTCCTTGGCAAAGTCGGTCGTCGGTCTTGCCGTGAAATTTTTATCGGGGAAGATTTGCCGTCCCCGGTGGGAACCACTGATTATTCGCATTTGTGTAAGCTTAGCAAGTGAATAAAGCGGGAGCTGTTCAGTTCTTCGTTGTTGAGGAGCAGATTCAGGGAGTTGTCGGTTAATACCGAAATGTTGGGAATATAGCTGCTGATGAGCTGGAAAAATTTCGGATCGTCCACCAGTGTGCCTGAAAATACGGATTGCAGATTGGACTGGTCTGCACGGCAGTCTTTCAGACTGCGTAAGATGTAATAAATGATGTCCGGAACGGAGTTGTAGGTGAAGGAATTGAACAGTTTGACCTCATTGCTTTGGGTGATGAGGAGGTCGAAGTAACGGTCCTGTATGTCCACAAAAAGATGGTGGGTATTGAGTAACGCCGAATTCAACGAGTTGATGAGAAAGGGGTAAGCGTTATTGACAATACACAGGGATTGGTAGCGGCCAGTCAGAAAAGTGACGAAATTCCGGGGAAGTGCTTCTGTCAGGTAGGCTTCCATCATTCTGATTTTCCGGTATAACAGGATGTCATTCTTTTCTGTCGGCAGGCATACGCGGAAAATGTCTGCCAGGTGATTTTTGTTGAAGAGGTGGGCCGGAATGAGGATTTTGTCTTTTTTACAGGGGGAGATGTATACCTTTTTGTACTTGAGTTTCAGTAATTCGTCTTCCGTGATGGTTTTCTTCACCCGTGCAATGACTTCGTCCTGGGATTCCAGGCAATAAGGATGATGTGAAAAGGCTATCAACTTGTTGTTGTCGGGAAGACAAAACGAAAGTCCATCCGTTGAATAACGGATGGACAAGGTATATTGAATAGAATTTTCTTTGCTGAAATTAGTGTCTAAATAACAGATATTCTGCATGTATTGTTCGTTATTCCCAATTACCTACGTTGTTGTTGGCTTCATTCAGATCCCCTACTTTCAATCCGGGGTATTTGTTCAGACGAAGTCTTTCGCCGTTTTCCTGTAAGATATAATCGTGATAGATCGGATCCAGGTTTTCAAAGATTTCCTTGTTGGATATACGGGCTTCGAATACGGGCACTTCAATACCGGAGTCGGTTTTGATAAGGTTCGTACCCATCTTGAATTCGTATTTTTTGTTGGTGAAAGGAACATATCTCAGATTGTCGATGGCATAATTTTTTCCGAAAATGTTTTCCAGGGCATTTACTTTGATCACTTCACGGATGATGAATCCTTTTTTTACAGCCTCTGCTTCCGTCATGCCGGCTTCCAGCTGTTCATCCGTTAACTGGCCGATGGAACGGATGATTTTAACGGAATCGTATTTTATGAAATTGATTAGTGTATCAAAGCTGGCCGTGTATTTCCCTTTTTCCGTTCTGTAAGCTTCCTGGGCAGTACGGATGTCTTTCAGTTTCTGGATAATCCGGTCGTATCTTTGTTTTTTAATGGTTTCAAAACGCTGGGGAACCATGATACTTTCGTAGCACTGATATCCCAAAAATACGATCACTGCTGCTAATACAATCTGAATAATAAGCTTTTTCATATTTTAATGATTTGAATTTAATTACATTATATAAAGCCATCGTTTGGGCTCTAACGGATTAGTTGTATCTTTACGTCTCCGTTTCAAACGATGGAAATACAATTGCCGGAAATAATTCCTGCTCGCAAATTTAGGAAAAAAAATAAATAAAGACTATTTTCCGCTATAAATTTCTCCATGATACAGAAACATTTTGAAGATATGGTGCAGGCTTGCTTGGGGTTTCCGTTTTCTCCGACCCAGAAGCTGGCGATGGCGTGTTTTGCCGATTTCTTTTTGAAGCAGAGGGAGGAGGGGGTGTTTGTTCTGAAAGGATATGCGGGGACGGGGAAGACCTCGTTTGTTGCGGCAGTCGTCAATGTGTTGGTAAAGATGGAATACAAAGTGGTGTTGCTGGCTCCGACAGGACGGGCAGCTAAAGTGTTCTCCGCGTATGCCGGACAACCGGCTTTTACCATTCATAAGAAGATTTACCGGCAAAAGGCGGCAACGGAGGGGGAGGGGGATTTTAATCTGGGATTTAACCCGGGAGCGAATGTGCTTTTTTTTGTGGATGAGGCTTCTATGATTTCCAATGCGATGGAGGAGAGTAATTTCGGAAGCGGACGTCTGCTGGATGATTTGGTGGAGTATGTTTATAACGGGAGGAATAACCGTTTGGTATTAATCGGGGATGAGGCGCAGCTTCCTCCGGTGGGACTGGAAATGAGTCCGGCGTTGGAGCCGCAGGCGCTGCGCATGATGTATAATCTGGAGGTGTATGAAGCGCATCTGACGGATGTGATGCGGCAGGCGGAAGAGTCCGGGATTCTGTTCAATGCGACTTTGGTCCGGCGGCTGATTGGAACAGGGAGGGTGGATTTGAAATTGCTTGCCGGGAGTTTTCCTGATGTCTATAGGATAGGAGGGGGAGAACTGCTCGAGGAGATAGAGACCTGTTACGGGAAATATGGTGTGGATGAAACGATGATTGTATGCCGTTCCAACAAACGGGCGAACCGTTATAATGAAGGAATCCGCCGGATGGTGCTTTATCGCGAAGATGATTTTTGCAGCGGAGATAAGGTGATGATTGTTAAGAATAATTATTTCTGGGGAAAGGATTATGAACACCTTGATTTTATAGCCAATGGGGACGTGGCGACCATTCTCCGCACGGGCAAACGGATGGAGCTTTACGGATTTCATTTTGTGCGTACGGACCTTGCCTTGACGGGATACGAGGAAGAAGTCAGTGCCTGGGTAATGCTGGATACGCTGTTGTCCGATTATCCGGCATTGAATTATGAAGAAACCCGGAATTTTTACCGGAGCGTGGAAGCGGATTATGCTGACATCCGTTCCCGTAAGAAACGTTTTGAGAAGGTTCGGGAGAATGAATATTATAATGCTTTGCAGGTGAAGTTTGCCTATGCGGTGACTTGCCATAAGGCACAGGGCGGGCAGTGGGATGCCGTGTTTATTGATCAGGGATGGCTGCCGGAGGAGATGTTGAACGATGAGTATTGGCGTTGGTTGTATACGGCTGTGACCCGGGCGAGGAAAAGGGTTTATTTTGTTAATTTCAAAGAAGAGTTTTTTGAAAAAGAATAGAGAAGGGAAAGTAAAAGGCGGGGAAAGCTCCCCACCTTTTTAGTGATTAATTTTCAAGTTTCAAATCTTTGACAATGGCTGCAATCTTTTGATTGGCTTGTTCCTGAGCCTGGTCAAAACCGGCGACTCCGTCCATCTGGGCACGGGCTTCAAAATAGAATTTGATTTTGGGTTCTGTCCCGGAAGGACGTACGGAGATTTTGCAGCCGTCTTCCAAAAAGAACTGGAGTACGTCGCTGGTGGTCGGGAAATCCATATCCGAAGTGGCTCCTGTTTGCAGGTTTGTCGCTTTTAAGTCGGCGTAATCCTTTTTGATGACGACGGCACTGTTGTTGATGGTTTTCGGCGTATTGTTCCGGAGTTCTGCCATCATCTCTTTTATTTCCTGTGCACCGGTCAGTCCTTTGCGGACGATGTAAATCATTTTTTCCTGAGAAAAACCGTATTCGGCATAGATTTCTTTCAGCAGTGTGAAAAGAGTTTTACCGTTGTCTTTGGCCCATGCAGCGATTTCGGCCATCAGCGATGTGGAGGAAACGGCGTCTTTGTCGCGGGTAAAGGAGCCCGGCATGAATCCGAAAGATTCTTCTCCGGCGCCGATGTATCCTTCGGCTCCTTTCTTGCGGATGGTATCGGCAATCCATTTGAATCCGGTGTATACATCGTAACAGGGGATGCCGTTTTTTTCTGCAATATCTTTGATTAGTTCGGAGGTGACAATGGTTTTGATGGTATATTCATTGCCTTTGATTAAGCCCAGCTCTTTTCTCCGGCGGATGATGTAATAGGTGAAAATGATATTGGTCTGGTTGCCGTTGAGTAAAATCCATTCGCCTTTATCGTTTTTTACAGCAACTCCCAGACGGTCGCCGTCGGGGTCGCAGGCCATTGCCAGGTCGGCGTCAATGGCCCGGGCTTTGTCCAATGCCATTTTGAATGCGGCGGGTTCTTCCGGATTGGCAGAAGCTACTGTCGGAAAATTGCCGTCGGTAATCATCTGTTCCGGTATTGTGGTGATGTTGGTGAATCCCCAGTTGCGCAGGGAAGCAGGTACCAGTTCGTAGGTGGTCCCGTGTAACGGGGTGAATACGATTTTTAAATCGTGCTGGCGGGCTATCGCTTCGGGCGACAAACTCAGGGTTTTTACTTTGTCTAAGAATTTCTGGTCGAAATCTTTTCCCAGTGTGATGATTCTGTCGGCGACTTTGGTGAATTTAATGTCTTCTGCTTTTACCCGTTTCACTTCTTCAATGACATTTTTGTCGTGGGGCGGTACCAGTTGGGAACCATCGTTCCAGTATGCTTTGTATCCGTTGTATTCTTTCGGATTGTGGGAAGCAGTGATGATAACGCCGCCATTGCATCCCAGTTCGCGGATGGCAAATGACATTTCCGGTGTCGGGCGCAGGCTTTCAAAAAGATAGGCGGTGATGCCGTTGGCAGAGAAAATGGCTGCCGTAGTTTCTGCGAAATAGCGGCTGTTGTTGCGGCAGTCGTGGCCGATGCAAACCGATTTTTGCTGGTCGCCGGGAAACATTTTGTTGATATAGTTGGCAAATCCCTGGGTTGCGGCTCCGACGGTATAGATGTTCATGCGGTTGGTGCCTACCCCCATAATCCCGCGTAAGCCTCCGGTACCGAATTCCAGGTCGTTGTAAAAAGAATCCGTCAGTTCGGTCGGATCGGATGAAGTAAGCATCTGCTTAACGGCTTCCCGGGTTTGGGAATCGTAAGCTTCTGAAAGCCAGTTTTCGGCTTTTGCCTTCGCTTGTTTGAGGATTTCTGATTTTTCCATGTTATTATTGATTTGATTTTTATTTTCAGGTCTTAATCCGTGCAGGATATTTTCATTTCATTAAATGACAAATTTAGGAAAAATAAAAAAAAAGCCCTGCACGGCAGAGCTTTTTATTTTTTGAAAAGGAAGCATTAAGCTTTTTTCTCTTTGATTCTGGCTTTTTTACCGGTCAATTCACGGAAATAGTAAATGCGAGCCCTTCTTACTTTACCTACTTTGTTTATTTCAATTTCTTTGATGTAGGGAGAATTGAACGGGAAAATTCTTTCCACTCCGACGTTCCCGGACATTTTCCGTACGGTAAATGATTTGGTGCTGCCTGTTCCTTTGAGCTGGATTACGGTTCCACGGAAAATCTGGATTCTTTCTTTGTTCCCTTCAATGATTTTGTAATGTACACTGATGGTGTCACCTGTGTTAAATGAAGGATGCTCAACCGGATTTTCTGCTGCAAATGCTTGTTCTGCAATTTTAATTAAGTCCATTGTGTTAATTTTTATTCGTTTACCGAACGCAATATTACGACCTGAGCTTTTGTGTAAGAGATTACGTACGTTGGTTATTCTTATTCAGTATATAAACCCGGATTCTCAACTCCGTATATACCGATTCGGGTGGCAAAGATAGAATAAAAAGTAAAAAGTAAAAAGTAAATGGGGAAAAAATGCAGGACAGATACAACTTTGCATCTGTCCTGTGTTTTTTTAGTTGGTTACTTCCTGTTTGTTGCCCATGTGGTTTGTGATGGTACGCAGATACCATTCGGGTA
>ERZ778496.1609-NODE-1609-length-15563-cov-15.861039_pt1 | contig 15563 bp, 20 predicted proteins | sample MGYA00433099_ERZ778496 | MGnify/ENA primary metagenome ERZ778496 (study PRJEB29527, sample SAMN07138962) | mouse gut metagenome | material: feces | host: mouse | place: China:Nanjing | collected 2016-01-25 ... | reverse complement strand
TGACATCCATCATCTGTGAGATGGCTTTTGCCGGGCTCTCCCCGAACACATCGTCTGTGTTAAAATCCTGCCGCAGGTGGATGATGTCCTCATAAGCAAACGTTCCTGATCTCCCATTCCGATACTGGAACTTCAGATAGAGGTTTCCCACTGCATCATATATCGCCTCTGCATATACACAAGGAACGGGATATAACTGAATGGGCAGTCCATTTTCATCTCTAACGATCAAAATGAACGCATTGTTATTCAGGCAGAGCTGGTTTGCTGCTTTCTCCTGTAGCATCTGCCCTGTCATGAAAGGGTTCGGCTCTTCCAAAAGGAACCGAATTCGCGCGTCTGGGTTCACTTTTAGTCCCCCTGACGGATCATCCCGGATATGCTTTCCCACCAGTTTACCGATGGCCTTTACTTTCGGCCGGATGCAGGCCCTAACGATATCGCTCTCATACAGTTTCCCATTCCAGGCATAATACCGTTCCTGCCAGGTAGTAAGCATCTGAAGTCCTTCTTTGGCTGTGGGTTCCCGGTTCCTGGTCTGTTTTTTGCCAAATAATCGCATATGTTTTCCCCTTTCTGGTTGTTCCCACTTTCATACTGTACACATTCAATCGTCAAGATCGAGAATGATTAACATTTGTTTTTTAATGTACGCGGACAATTCAGGGGCTGCCCATCTCATGTGCTTGAAATACATTTCTATTTCTTTTCTTGGATTGTCCGCCATTTCGACGTTCTTGCATTCCTCTTTTATGCATTCATCTATATCTGTTTTAAGTTTATCGATCCTTTTTCCCAAATCCATTTTTTATACTCTTTTCATTTGCGCCGGCGCAATTCCGGCCATAAAAATAACGCCCGGTAAAGGCGTCATATCAAGCTCATATAATCATTCATGTTGTTCTGTAACACTACATAGGCATCCAGCAAAGTCGCTGTCCCATCTATACGGCGCCGCGGATTACTGGTCTTGATCGGCTGAATATTGTCATTCTTATCCACATCTACCGCGGTATTGCACAGACACCACTTATCAACTGGATTGTTATTATACACAATTAGATTATTTTCTAAATCTGCCCCTAGGGCTTTCATGGGCTGCGACAATGTTTTCTTACCCTGGATGACCGGCACCATGCTCGCTTTTCCAAAATAATCCTGCATATCTTCTACAAAATAAACTGCAGACCAAGAGTCATATCCAATCAAATACAGATAAATGTCATATTCCTCCTGTATTTCTACAAACCATGCCTTTACATCTCTGTACGATATTTTATTTCCCGGACACGTCCTCACGTATCCCCTTTCTATCCACATATCATATGGTACCTTATCTTCTGTAACCCGCTTTTCCACCAGATCCTCCGGCATCCAATACATGGACATTACATAGATATGTTCATCTTCTGGCACCTTAAACAGCACTTTTGCCGCTGTCAGGTCTGTAGTCGCTGACAAATCCGCACCGCCAATACCGTATCTTGGCTTCAGCTCCCTGATATCAAATACGGCCGTATTATTGGCCTGTTCAAATGTCAGCCAGGCTTCAGATGATGTCTCACGGATATTAAACTCTTTGCAGAGCAGATTTTTCACCAGTAGAGGATTCTTTTTTGCCTTCTCCACTTTGTCTTTCAGGGTATTCCGGTTCTTTATGGTTCCAAGTCCCGGGTTGGCCTTCTCCCAACAGGTCTCATCTGTCCATTCCTTCCGGTTATCCAGTTCGTAAATGAAAGCTATGAAGTGTTCATCTTTGTAGCCGTCAGGGTCTTCATATCCATTGATGACCATTTCAGCCTCTTCATATTTCTGATCATAAATATCTTCTCGGATCGTGCCCGCAGTCGAAGTAATGTATACCAGGGGCTGCTCCCTGGCGGACACGCCATCTGCCATGATGTCATAAAGGGCCTTGCCCTGCTTCCACTGGTGGATCTCATCCATGAGAACGCAATGGATGTTGAGACCGTCTAGAGTATCACTGTCAGATGCCAAAGGCTTAAAGACTCCATCATTGAAATCTGTATCCAACTCGGCAACCAGAGAGCGCACCCTTTTTGAAAGAGAAGGTGATTTTCTGACCATCCGCTTAGACTCCAGCCATATAATTTTGCTCTGGTCTTTTTTGGTAGCAACTGCATAGACTTCTGGGCCCATCTCTCCATCCGCCGTCAGCATGTATAATCCCACGACCGAAGCCAGAAGGGATTTACCATTCTTCTTTCCCACGATCAGGAGCGATTCCCGGTATTTCCGGTTCCCTTCGATATCGATAAAACCAAACACCGTTGCCAGATGCGCCTTTTCCCATAATTCCAGCTCTACAGGTTTGCCACCAAATTTACCTTTTGAGTGACGGCAGTAATTCTCTGCAAATTCAAGTATGTGATTGGCCCGGTTTGAACTGTAGAAGTATTCCCCTGGGCTTTCAATGTCCTTTACAACTTTTTTATAGGTCCTGAATACTTTATCCGACACACGGATCTCTTTATTCTGTATCTTTTCCCAATATTCCAGAATGGGATTATAAGCTAAAGGGTACTTAATCATCCCGGCCATTTACAAAATCCTCAAATCCATCTCCAGTCCCAGTCGGTGACCGCGCTGGCGGTTTCGGCAGTAACTCTGTAAGCTGTTTGATGGTCCCCATATAATTTTTGATCATTGTGTTGTAAATCTCGACCTCAGAACATTTTTTTACCCCTTTTTGATTAGCTCCATTCTGGTATTCTTCTGTATAGCCTTTCTCATTTATGATCTTGCGAAGCTCGTAAAGGGACGCGCTCATAAATGCTGCTTCATCCATCAATGAATCTACAGCTTTTCTTGTTTTTCCATCCATCTCTCCGCAGATGCATGATAGTTTCTTTTTTTCAGCCGTTATAATCTCTTCTTTTGTCATCTCTGCATATGTCTTTCTTCGTCCCACTTACTCACCTCATTTCTGTTTATACCACACCCCCTCTCACATAATCCTGCGTATTACATGGAGGTAGACGTCTGGTTTTCCGTAAACAAAAATATGACCTCAATCAGGGGGGAGTCTGGGTATCACCTCTCCCTCCGGACTGAAATCATATTGTGTCAATCCTGCTGCCGGTCCGTCCTTCATGTTCTCCTTCTGATGACAGATATGGCAGTCATATTTTAGATTAGAAAAACCCAGAGCAATGTCTGGGTCATTGATGTTATCCGGATTCAGTTCTATTTTGTGATGGACAATGTATCCTGGCCGGTCATGGCATGTCTCGCATATACCTCCATCGATGGACTTGCGATGCTTTATGTATGCGGCTCTGCACTTCTTCCATCTGCCACTGTTATAGAATGGCTTGGCGAACTCTCTTGCCATCAGGCTCACCTCTTTTCTGCAATACAAAAGCGCCCAGCCAGTTATCTGACCAGACGCTTATTAAACATTAATGCGTATCGAATTTTATCTTTAATGAATTGTTATGCAAATTCTCTAAATCATCATCCCATAAATCATTTCTTTTTAATATAGATACAAGCGTGGAGTAATTGTCCTCATTATGTATAACAGTAGCCATAAATGCTGCAAATTCAGCTTCTCTACTTGCCATTCGCAAAACGCTCTTACAGCCATTTACAATTCTATTCTTTAGACGAGTATTTGATTTCAGTTCCTCTTCGCGCCCCAGTGCTATATCCACCATATCTTCGAGTTTGCTTTGAAGCACCTCTCCTATTGCGAACCGTTCTTGTACCAACTCTGTTGTGTTGTTTAAATTTAACACCTCAATGGATAATTTTCCGAAACTATTTGGCGACGTATCTTTACTATAGTATCTATATAACTTGAAATAAAAATATTCTTTAGGGTCATCATTACATGGGTCAATAATTCTTTCCAGGTATGTATCATGATCTGATTTATTCTTATTACAATGCGGGCAGGATGGAAGCAGATTTTCCCATTTAACTACTTCGTCAGGATACTTCCCTTTAGGATGAAAATGGTCAACATGCATCTCTTTGTGCCCTGGGCCAATAAAACATTCACAATAGCAGCATTTATTATCTGTCATTTTTAGCAAAGCGTCTCGTATATAATTCTTATTCCATACTGCTGCTTTACTGTTCATTTTGAACTCCTCAGTGAGCTTGCTTTCTATCTCTTCAGTTAATTCAATTGGTTTATCCGAACGTGTTATTTTGATCATAACCTCTACTCCTCCAATCCTGCCATTTGGATTTGTAAAAGTTTCCTCAATGTATTTTTAGGATGCAGCATTTTATTCAATATCTCATAATTACGTTTTATTTCTACAATGTTATCGTCATCCATTGCTTTGTCGAAGTTTTCGATAGTATTTTTATATAACTCTGATGTTGTGCTCGGCATCCCCATTACATCTTGCAGTATCTCTTCAAGTGTCCATCCCTGTAGACCGTATTCTCCCAGGTTTAGTTCATTTACTATCGTATCTCCATCACTATTCTGCCCAAGAGAAATAATCTCATTTCTATCCAGCGTTTGCAAAACACTAGGACTATGAGTTGTTACAATAAATTGCACGCGGGGAAATATTTCTTTTAGCGCTTTGATTAATTTGGATTGCAAAATAGGGTGTAAATGCAAGTCTATTTCGTCTATTAATATAACTCCATCAAACTCATTCGCATAAATCCTATGTTTTGTAAATCTCAATTCTATTTCTTTGATAATTCCTAATATTATATATACACATGATTTATACCCTGACGAAAGATATTCAAAAAATATTTCACCTTTTGTGGTATTGAGCATTATATCCAAAGAGCTTGCCTTCACTGTTTTAAAACTAACCCCATCGTCTAATATTCCAAAAACTTCGCTTGCAAGCTTAAAATTTTCAATCTGTTCATTTAAAAGAGCACCTTTTTTGTCATAGAATACATAGCGGTTTATAAACCAGCTTTTAATTTCATCATTATCTATTCCTAATGGCAAACTTTGTCCTGATGAATAAATATCTTTCTCTTTATCGCCTTTTATATAATCTAACTTTTTGTATGTGATTTCCCTATTGATTTTAAACAGCATAATGTCGCTTGCATACATTGTATTTCTTGTTTCATACTCTCTGTCATATGGTTCAAATTTATCTGTTTTTACCGAAAATTGATTTTGTTTATGGCTAGAATCTTGAATACTTATTTCGTAGCTTCCAACATCAACCTCTGCATTTTTGCTAATTACAGGTCTTCCGTTAATAAATGCATCACCGATTACGTCTAAAATTGTAGTTTTCCCAATTCCATTTGTTCCGCAGATGACATTCATTCCATCAGAAAAGTTCAACTCGATATCCCTTATTCCACCTATACCATATATATGAAGTTTTTTGATTTTCACTTTTTTCCCCTCGCTTATGGATATTATCAATTTATACTTCATACTATCACCTTTATATATAGTTTTCAATCTTTCCACCAAAAAAGCCCTACTTATTGTAGCAGGGCTTTCAATAATGTATTAGGGATATACGCCAAAAGGCGATTGCTTACCCCAGGGGATAATCCTGGAGGCTTTCGCAGCATATGGAGCTCCATACACTGCTATGCGCCCTGCCTCTCCGGTGATCCGGCGGCAGATAAGCGAATCGGAACACCAGGTACTGACCCTGGGACCTGAGGATTTTCAGTCCTCCGCTCTACCAACTGAGCTATGTTCCGGTGTCACCGCTGTTTATCAGGCACAGCGGCTGCAGCCTTTTAGTTATCCCAGACCTGGGATATAGCAGCTTAAAGTATATGCACTGCTGACTTTGACAGTTCTTCCTATCGGCCCTTTTGCCTGCACCACGCTTTACAGCATATCATGTGGGTTCGTGGATATGCCAACTTATTGCCGGACGTTCCGGCGCCCTGCGGCGTTGTCCTGTTATACAGGTCCGTCTTATGAGGGATCGCGTTTGGAACCGGCGATTCAGCCACCGGGCTATGACACCCAGCAGCCGTCAATTAAAGGAGGGCTTTATGAACGATTTCTCTCTATCCATACTTGCCTATCATAATAATATCATAAATCGCCATGAGCATCATGAGCATTACGAGCATCTTTTTTAATATATTCCCAGAACCTCCTTGATACCTGGAATCTGCTATACCCGATAAACTCGCCAATCTCCTCCCAGCTCAGGTTATTGATAATCCTATACCTGATAATATCCCGCTCCGGATATGGCGCATTGTTTATGTACACTTCAATCTTGTGCCTATCCTCATGGATTTTTTCCTTGTAAAACTCAATCTCTCTCCGGATCCGCTCGCCCTCTTCCACATACCATTCCATGAAATCCTTCTTGCCGCCGCCTTTTGGCATATCAGATATGATATTGTTTTTATACGGGTTGAAATCCTCGTGCCTGGCAAGCTCCATGTAAAGTGATTTCAGCTTATTGTCATCTTCCTGTAGGCTATACAATTCTCTAACCGTCATCCTCTGGCACCTCCATTATGATTCCTCTTTCACTTAGGGTCTCTGCTACGTCAGCCTTTATCTTTATGATGGTCTTCTCCCCATCTATACTGCAGTATGCGTCCATATTTTCACGGAAAAACCATTCACATTCCCTGATGACCTTTCGGTACTCTATTTCTTTTTCTTTATGTTTTGATATATTGTAATGCCGCAATGCCGCCCGATAATCCCTGACTGCCTGCAGCACGACTGCACACATGAGCCGTTTCGCTCCATCATCATTAATTGTAATCACCTCTCTGTATAAATCAAAAGTCCCCGCGGTTCTCGCTTAAGTCCCCATGTTCTTTTCTTGCATGTGGGCCTTAAAAATCCTTTATTTATGCGGGTTCCAAGGACAATTCCCACATTCCCACATATTTTCTGTTTATAGATATATATATAACACTCTTATTCTTACCCTTCTTTTTAGAGCCTATATATAATAATAAATATAATGTATAGTTCTATAGTATAATATTATGTGGGAATGTGGGAACACCTACTATTTTCCCTTTAAAATCAAGGGTTCCGAAATCCCACATGGTTCCCACATTTTTATTGCATGTTGGATTTCTTGTGGGACTTTCCGTCAAATACTTCTTCCGGATCCACATCTGTTTCATCTTCCAATTCCTCAAAGAGCGATGGTTCCGTGAATAAAATCTTCACATACCTTGCTTTTGTATCCTTTCCAAAAACGGTCGTTCGGAAAGAATACCTATTATCTGATGTTCTCTCCAAATATCCGGACTGTGCCCATTCTTTTTTTATAGCTTCAAAATTAAAACCGTTGTCTTCCAACACCTTGCATAGCTCAGTCTGGTTAAACAAACAGTATTCCTTCGTTATTTTTCCCAAAATCCTAGGTGTACACGAAATGTCAAAATAATTCTCATTGACAGCGATCCAGTCGATAATAAACTTATATGCCCGCTCTGACTGAGATACTTCCTGTGCATTTTTTAAGACTGACACGCATTCATTGACATTTAACGGATTTTCTTCAGGAAAGAGGCATCTGTTCGCCAATCTATCAGCAAGGATAATAGCAGCTAAGCTCTGTGCCTGTTTCCCGGTACTCTGAGATATCCCTGATAGTTCTTTGCATATCTGTTTGTGTTCTCTTGTCAGCTCCACGGCATCCAACCCCTGAATATATCTAACAAACCGTTCACCTGCATAACCATTATTGCTACGGGCAATTTCGAGCGCCTTCCCATAATCCTGGAACAGGGCACCTTCCACTTCTAATTCGATAACCCTATTAATTGCTCCTGCACCTGAATTGTTCCCCGTTATTGGCTGCTCACCATTAAAAAATGATACATTTCCCCAGGTCTTACTGTCACGTTCTTTACTGGAACGGTCAAGTCGTCCTCTGCCTTTCCCTTCCGTCATAGCATAGATTAGTTTACTTAAATCCCCTCGTGATAACTGCGTCTCATCTACAAACACTGGAATGTCTTTCATCAGTGCAGCGCGGTTTGTGCAGTAATTAAGGGTTGAATCCACTGACAGAATTAAATCATCCGGAACTCCCCATATTGAGGCAGCTACGATGAAAGCAACTGTTTTGCCGAGACCGGATGGCCCCCAGAGGTGAACCACAAAACACAGGCAGCCTAAAATTTTTAATAAAACTGACGCAAGGCTTGCATCCATCAACAATCTGACATGTCGGTTCTTTCGATATTCCAAACACTCTCTTTTCCACAAATCAAAACTTCCATGCGGAGCCAGGGCCTGCACAACTTTATCCTGACTATTATCTCCGTCAAATACTAGGCCTTTCATATAAGGGAAAAATTCCTTTCCAATCCATCCGAAATTGGAAATTGCTTTTGTAACCGGGATCCGCTCTTCATTGAGACGATACATATCGGCTATATAATTTACCAATTCTTTTGCCGTCCTGTCTGTCACAGATACCCCAAGGTTAGACAAATTAATGATTTTTGTTTTTGTGCAGCAGATTGCCGGCTCAATACGGATATTTTTCCAGATAAACGCCCCATTCCTTTTCACACTGAAGGCAATATCATACTTTTGCTCTCCAGTTTTAATGTTTTCCAGAATTCCTAAAGGCATGATCTGCTGATAGGATGCAGTAATCAATATCGGCGGGTCAGTGTCTTTTTTCCCTGGAACCCATTTGTGAACACCGCTGCTGTCACAATCCCATTGCCCGCATTTAAGTTGCATAGGTGCATTTTTAAATTGCGTGATATGGCTCTCTTCTGGAACCGCAGCATTTGCATAAGGTGTAGTCCCCTTATTATATTTCAAAGCACTCTTGACTTTCGTCTCCACTTCTTTTTCTGTGAGCGGAGGCTGACACTTTTCAGCATTTTCAGTCAGGGCCGCCGCCAGGATCGCTTCGTCTGATAATCCTTTTGCCTGTAAGCTGCAAGCCAGTTTAAAAATGGTATCGTCCCGCGTGCCTTCTGGTATAACTGCAGGTGAAGAGAATTTTCCCTTATCAACTTCATCTTTTTTACCTGCGGAAATGAACTCAAACACTCTTTCATCTGCTTCGGCCAAGACAAATTCATCAGGGGAATATTCCCACTGATAACGCTGGCCATTAAAATGTAAGCTGGGAGGGGCCACAACGTATCCGCCCTCTCCCCGGATATCAACACCGGAATTATCTCTGAATATATCTCTGTCGCAGAATACCTCTCTTTCGGTCTGATAAAAGATATGGTAACCACCGCCACCAGTAATAGCCAGCCAGGTACTGTCCTGAAGATTTCCATGCTCTTTCTCCCACGATCTCAATGTTTCCCGGCCATCTATTCCTTTTTCTTCTTTTACATCCAAGTCAATAACAATGATCCCGCCTGATCTGCTGCCCGTTGCAATAGCAATATTAGCTTTCGGCCATTTTTTCCACCATTTCTTTATTGTCTCGGGATCCGTTGTTGCTTCAATCAATCCCTTTCCAGTGAGCGGCCTTTTAAAGTCATTTGGATTACTACCCCAGGCGCACACGGGGAACACCGCAAGTCCCATTTTGGCGTAGGCCAGTGCATATTTATCCATATTATAATTTTTAGACAATCTGTGTGTCCCCCTTTGCAATCATTACCTCTTCCAGTCCTTTTCCGCACCTTTACAAAATACTATCGGCAGCCAGCGATCCTGTTTGTACTGTCTGAAAGACTTTACTATCGGCATGTCCAGACCACCGCCATCTAACAGATAAACCAAAAACTGTGCTGGCTCTTTATGTATTAACTCTTCCGTATTTAATTCATTCATAAGATCAATGGCTTCTTGTGACCAACCAACCCAGAAAACAACATGGTCACACATCGGTGACAGGATGTCATAATTTCCACGATAATTAAACCCAATCTCATTCATAAACCGCTCAAGTTCCACGTATGACACATGATTGTTTTTCCAGATATATTCCTTAATCTTCTGTTTTACTTCTTCTCTATTCATGTGCTGCTCCCTTCCTGTCTTCCAATTCCTCTCTTATACACACCTTCACAGCCTCACTGACACTGCCGTCTTTTAACATTCCCTGCAGTTCATCATCTGTACTTACTGATAACAACAGCAGCACCGCTTCTTTCATTTTTCCCATACTATGCACCCGCCTTTTCCATTTTATTTTCTACCACGAGGTCAACTAACTTATTACAGAACGCAACAACATTATCAGGCATCCTCTTTCTCACCATATCGGCATTCCATTCTTTTCTAAGCTCTGCTAATTCATCTAAATCCAGCCTCAATAATTCATAAATAAGTTCTCGTACTAAACCATCAAATTCGTTCATTGTAACCATCCTCTCACTCATCAACAGTGATAATCCCTTGCCCCATCAAGTAGCCTAAATAAAAGATATATTCCGTGCCCATATTAACTTTGTTGTGTGCAGTTCTCCATCCCTTTCCTCTGGCAAAATCTGAAATGTAATAAGCCAGGTGTTCCGGGAATGATATAGAATTATCATCATCCATGTAAAAAGTGTCTATTACTTTTATTATCATTGGCGCCTTCTCTTTGGCAGCTCTGTCCAGTCGCGCTTCGCTTAGCTGATGAACCGCATCCATCAGGATAAAATATGTAGAATCCCCGTATCTTTTGTACAGGAAATCAATATCTGGCTCCACCTCACAGCCATTGTCATTAATTGCTTCTCCCTCATAGTTCAATACCCTCAAAACCCTTTCTATATCATCATCCGGCATACACTGATTTACATATAGTTTCTTGTCTTTTACAGAAAACAGAATAACAAAATCTCCATATTCTGCTTTATAATGACAATGCAGCTGCAGGATCTGCTCCTGCGTCAATCTCCACGGGCCTATGCGTTTCACAATAATTTCACTCATAATACAGTTCCTCTCTTTCTTTTTTGCTGGAACTGTGATATATTAACCCTGTCGAGGACTGTATATACCACAGTTACCGCCTCTGCTTAGCCTGCCAGCTTATGCGGAGGCATTTTTCTGTTTCATCTCTTCCAACTGCTGCCGCAGTTCTTCCAGCTCCTTCATTGCCCTATCGTAACTTTCCAGCATCTTATAATAGATTTCTTCTGATATCACAATTCCCTTCTGCATCCCGTATTCCTCCTTCCTCGGATTCTCCATTCAGGTAATCTCCAAGCCTGTCCATGTTGATCAGGTATTTCTTCCCGGACCGCACAAAGACGATCCGGTTCTCCAGGCACCATCTCCGGATACACCCATAACTAATCCCCGTCTCATCGGCAGCCTGCTGTATTGTCAGCATTCGCGGTACTGTCCCCATATATCACACCTCTTTTCCATAAAATTCTTTAAATGGCCTGTCATCAATCTCATAAATATATATATCTTCTATGCATCCCATATAAGCCATCAGAAAGAACTCAATATCTGTATTTTGATAATCCCACAAGAGATGTGCCGCTTCCATTTCGCTTCCAATAGGCTTGTCCATGCCTGCCTTTTCCAGCGCGTGAAGTGTGAAATAATAATCCTTCATTGCATATCTATCCCCATCATAATCTTTCTTTACAGGGAATATCTGCTGCAACTGGTGAGGTGTCATCGTTCCGATAGACTGCATGATTTTGGAGAGTTCAGAATACCGATTTGTTATCCCCTGGGTGCCGGGCCGTTTTTCTCTCCTCACGTATTCCACTCCGTACGCTTTAATTCCCAGGAAAATATACTGTTTTCTCTTGTCTTCCGGCAATTTCTCTACATCATTTATCTTATTTTTCTGAAGGAATCTCTGAAATGCTGCGGAATAAATGGCGTTTTTCTCGGAATTAACCTCGTTTTTCGCCGGAACAACTGCCTTTTCTTCCGAAACTATTCCCTCTTCCGCCTCAATCTCTTTAACAATCCCCCTGATAGCTCTAAACAATCTGTAATTCTTGATATAAAACGTCTTGCCATCCAGCCATTTCTTCAGTCTCAGATAAAACCTCCAGCAAAGACGCCTGGCATGAAGTTCTTCTTTTATGAGCTCTTCAATTATGAATTTATCGTCTGTATCCGTTCCCTTTACTTCTTTCAGCAGTTCCCTGAGCTTGTCTTTTGAGTATTCTCTATATGTATCCAGCATCTGATTCTTTATCCGGATATGCTCCCTCTGGATCCATGCATAATTCTCTAAATTGCTATAATCCTCTTCCGTGATGAATGAACGCAAAATGTCTTCACACTTGATTATGCCGACAGCATCTACATGGATATGTCCGGGATCCAGCCATGCAATATGCACGTGCTTGGAATCTATTAAATCCTCCTCCGCGATACGTTCACAGCACATCTTCCCCCATGCCTCTACGTCGCTGCATTTAAGAATGCTGTGTACATCAAACATAGGTTCAGGGATTTCCTGTCTATTCCTGATATATAATTTCAATTCCTTCTTTGTGTTCTCGTCCATGTAATATGTTTCCTCCTCTTATTTATAAATAACATTCAATTTCTTGCCGCTCTCAGATATGATTTCCGTAGGATAACCATGACAGTTAAGCCATTCTTCCACTTTTTCACATACACTTTCCTTGTACTGCACGTCCACACCACTGTGACCATTCCGGTTATATGGGGTATTCACACTCTCATCCGCTGAAATCTCCAGTTTACTGATGATTGCCCCGACAGCCTGAGGATGAGGTTTACCTGACTTTGAGCATATCCCGAATTTTTCTGCAATTGTAGTCTTGTCGTAGAGATGGGCTTCTTCTGCCAATAATGGGATTCTCGTATCGTAACCCGTACTTTGTTTATACAGATTATTTACCGCTACCGCTATAAATATAGGGTCAACACCAGCCTCGTTGAATGTATCCTTCAGAATCTTGGCCGCAGTGTTTACCGGGGAAGGTATCTGGACCTTATTCCTTGCTTTCTCATTGACAGGAGCGGTTTTCTTTGTCATGAAGGCTTCGGCTAACACATCTGCACACCTATCTTGATATAGTTCCAACTTTTCTGATAGCTCTGGCATATCTCTTTCCATTTTTGGGGTAATCTCAAGCTTTGCCAACGCAAGAGGAAGTTTTATGATATCAATACAATATGATTCTTGATTCCCACCAAGTTTTGAGGGGTGTAAAAATTTTCGCACCCCTTTACTAAGTGCTTTATCATCTAACCATTTATCTCTCCTATAACGTATCTGACCTTCATCAAACCCTAGTCCTCTAAGAATATGGTTAATTCCTGCATATACCTTTCCTGTTTCCAGTTGCTGAATGGCCAGCAACTCCATCCCCTGAAAATTCACTTCTTTTACTGTCAAATTATTCATGACAATCCTCCCTTCGGTATTATAAATTTCTGGATATTTTCTGGTTTCTGTTCTACAAAGTAATCATCCGGCTTACCTCCTTCTACCAAAATTTCCGCCCGCCCTTGTTCAATCAGATTTACCATTTCCTTTTCGGTCGTTCCAAAGGCTTCGGCCATCTCTGCAACCGTGAAATATTCATGCTCGCCAGTGATCTGGCTAAAAGCATATCGCAGCCCAGTATAGATAGACTGATAGGAAAATCCATTGGTCTCACCACTGGATACTTGTTCTTCGATCAGTTCCCTGTTAAAGCCGTACTTTCCATAAGAAGAAAGTATATTTCTGATTACATCTTCTCTTGTCATGATTTTCTCCTCTCTTGTAACAACATATGACTTCTGCCACACTCTTACACAGCGGCTTTACAGTCTTACCGCTTCCGGATTGCTGATCCGGTGTGGATGGATTCAATTTTCAAGGTGCGTTATTCGTCAATCAGCTTACTTCCTGATAGGAAACCGTGCAGGTCGTCAGCCTTCCTTTAGAGTTCACGTATGAAATTTTAGTTGGATAATCACGTTCTTCCATCCATACCTTTACACTCTCCAGGACCGAGGGTTTATACTGGACGGTTACATCTTCATGGCCATTCCGGCTGAATGCCGTTTTGACAATTTCGCTATCAGGCACATCTAAGTTCTTAATTATGGCCCCTACTGCCTGGCTATGTGGTTTCCCACCCGTAGAATATATGCCCAACTCTTTTGCCATCTCTGTACAGTCATATAATTTCGGCATCGTCTCCTTGTCCGTGATCAGCGGAGCGTTTACCGGATATCCCGCGTCTGTGTAAATTCGTTTTACCTCTGCAGCTATGTACAAATCATCTACCCCGGCCTTTTGCAATGTACCGGTGATATTCTTTACCATCATGTTGACAGAGGATAAAGCCGGACGTTTCGGCTCACCTGCTAAAGTGCCGCGTTTCTTCTCCTCCTTCATCTGGAAATATTCATCCATCAGCTTATCATGGATTTCCCAGGCAAGATCAGTATCCATGATCTTGATGAGCTTTGCATAGCCGCGTTCTGAGAGTATGTAGATGTGCTCTGCCTGGGAGATGGATTGCTTTGCATAGCCTAAACTTTGTAACAATTCTAACGTGCTTGCCTCATAAGCACATTCTTTCAACGTCTGCATCTCACGCATACGTTTAATCAAATCAATATAATCAATATTTTCCTTGAATCTTTTAATATTGTCGGTGATTCTTCGCCTTACATCGAACACATTCATCCCATGTATCTCTGCCACCGTCTTATCTGAAACACATTTCTCCTTCTTACCAAAACCTCCGGCTACCACTGGGATCTCTTTCCCCATAAATTTCTGACTTCCTGTTACTTTTAATTCGTTCACGATTTTCTCCTCTCTATTCTTCTCTTTCTATTGATGGAAGAATCCCTTCACTTTTTAAAAGCTCATATATGAATAATCTTCCTTTCTGCGTCCAGTATGTAAGTGGCTTTGTATGAGGTAATCCGTCATTCCCCGTGTATGCATGTGTTTTTGTTGACGTATATCCCTTATCTGCATATTTCTGATATAATAGCCATACGCCACCTTGGTTATATTGGATTCCCAGTTCACGTAGTTTATTGTTCATCCACTGAGCACTCTTACCATAATCTTTTGCAATCTTTGATATAGATATCAAATCCTTGCACTGCAGAACCAAATCATAATAAGTGGCTTTGGGCTGTAGCTCATTTATCTGCTGCTCCTTCACCTTTACTTCCAACTGAAGTTGTTTATTCTCCTCTTTTTTGACTTTGTACTCTTCCAAAAGTTTAATACCAAAATCTGGATTGTTCAGTATCTCGTCCACGACGCTTATCTGAGGCCGGGGATTGTAATAGTTATCTTCTAAAATATCAAACTGTTCCCATGCCCTTGGCGTTCCAAGAATTTTACAATGACGGCTGGCTCCCTGTCTGGTCCATAGATAAAGGTGCGGGACGAATTTTAATTTATCCGCCATAGGTAGGTCGATATTATCGAAGTACCTCTTAAATTCTTTTAACTCTTCGCTTTTTAAGTAAAAATAATGTAATCCTTCCGAAAAGTTCTCCTGATTGTTATTAAAATTCTGCTGCACTTGTTGCTCCGTAGCCTCATAAAATTCAGCCAACTGTGCTGTTGTAATTACTCTCTGGCCTTTCCACTCAATAACGGGCCAGTCTTTTCCTTTGATGGTCACTAAATTAGACATTGCTTTTTCTCCTCGTATTATATAGTAGTAGTGTTTATAGACCCTCTCCAAGGTCTGTA
>ERZ778496.1600-NODE-1600-length-15599-cov-4.726776_pt1 | contig 15599 bp, 9 predicted proteins | sample MGYA00433099_ERZ778496 | MGnify/ENA primary metagenome ERZ778496 (study PRJEB29527, sample SAMN07138962) | mouse gut metagenome | material: feces | host: mouse | place: China:Nanjing | collected 2016-01-25 ... | reverse complement strand
CATTACTATCACCTAGAGAAAGCTTTAAAATAATTGTGGTGGAAATTTTTATTTCCCTCCGAAATGGTTGGTTCGTTTTTTTTTGCTGTCATGAGGGCAGTGTGGTAAATGCCGGGCATTATAGCAGACGTGTTTATTATTCCTTTTGTTATGGCCTAGGTTGTGTTTATTGCCTCACCAAGGTGAAGCAACCATGTCACTTAGGTGACTATGCCTCTTCACTTGCGTGATTATGCCTTGTCACCTAGGTGAAGCAATAAAAGGAGAGGGCAAACAGTAAGCATTCGGGCTCGTGCGTATTCCTCTCCAAGCTATAATAAAGTCAAAAGCAAGACGAAGCATGTCTGGCTTTTGACTTTAAAAAATAGTGATATTCCTGATGAAAAATCGCGTGAATATGATTGACATCCAATTAATTTCACATGTTAGCACAAAAAAATGAAATTATGACATGCATTGAAAACCAATTTTTGAGAAGACTAGATTATCATTTGGCTCAAGAGCATATTAACGAGTCACTCTTATTGTCTAATTGTGTGATAGAGTTTTTAGACTTAAACTCCTTGGAGTTTCTTGAAGATGTGGTAATAAGAAATTGTGTAATCCACAAATTGGTAATTTATAGTAGCTGGTTTTCCGGACGTTTAAATTATTATCTTTGAACAAAAAATGATATTTGCTTATATTCGTATTTCCACAGACAAACAAACATTAGAAACCCAACGTTTGGAAATAAAAAAATATGCTTTAAAAAAAGATTTAAAAATAGATGTTTGGGTAAATGAAATCGTATCAGGAACAAAATCCGTTGATGAAAGAAAATTGGGCGCATTGCTGAAAAGAATGAAAAAAGGAGATACACTTATCATATCAGAAATCAGCCGGCTCGGAAGAAACCTTATGGAAATCATGAGTATGCTTAACTTATGTATGACCAAAGAAGTATCTGTATTCACCATTAAAGAACAATATGAATTGGGTAACAATATCAATTCTCAAATCCTAGCATTTGCTTTTGGACTTTCAGCACAAATAGAAAGGAATTTGATAAGTCAACGCACTAAAGAAGGATTGGCTCGAAAAAAAGCGGAAGGGATCAGTTTGGGCAGAACTTTAGGAAGTAAAAATAGTAAATACAAACTCACAGGTAAAGAACAATACATAAAACGAATGTTAAATGAAGGCATACCCAAGAAAGTGATTTGCAAGAAACTAAAATGCAGTTTCACCACGCTGAAAGAGCATATAGCACGCACTCCGGTTCTGTCGAACAAGGTATAAAATCATGATAGAAAATTCTATTTGACATCATTCTTCTATATGTACATAACTCATTGTTTATAAATGCAATAAAATTATACGATAGAGCTGTACAAAATATCCATGGACGATTTTTATAGTTAGTTTGGACTATTTAATGAGGCGCATTTCTTTATTTTAAGTGATATTTGCCAAAGTTTTAATAACTAACTTTAAATTCATGTTCTATGAGAAGGAATGTTAAACATTGCTGCTCCCTATCTAAGAAAGTGGTATTGGGAGCTTCATTAGCCTTGGCGGCTACCGGATCTGTATGGGCGGCAGACGGAAATTCCACATCGCCCCATGCTGACATGATAGAAAATATCATGCAACAAAAGACAATCAAAGGTGTTGTTGTTGATGCTACGGGAGAAGCGATTATTGGCGCAAACGTAGTAGTAAAAGGAACTACAAACGGAATTATTACCGATATAGATGGTAATTTTAGTTTAAACGTCCCTTTAAACTGTACCCTGCAAATTTCTTACATCGGTTACAAAACCAAAGAAGTGAAGGTGACAGATACGACCTCCAGTTTATCTATCAAATTGGAAGAAGATTCGGAAACACTGGACGAAGTAGTGGTAGTAGGTTATGGTGTCCAGAAAAAAGCGAACCTGACTGGTGCTGTCGCCGCAGTAGATTTTGAAGAACAAGCAAAATCTCGGCCTGTCACTACAGTATCTGCTGCTTTAGCCGGTCTGAGTGCCGGTGTGCAAGTAATGCAAAACTCCGGTCAGCCGGGTAGCGATGGTGCCACCATACGCGTGCGTGGTGTGGGAACCTTGAACGATGCCAACCCATTGGTACTGATTGACGGTATGGAAGGCTCCATGGACAACGTAAACGCACAAGACATCGAATCCATCTCTATTTTGAAAGATGCCGCATCGTGTGCCATCTATGGTTCACGGGCTGCCAATGGTGTGATCCTGATCAACACCAAAAGAGGTAAAGGACGTGTCAGTGTGAACTACAGCGGACGCCTGTCTTACGCACAACCCACCAACTTGATTGACTTTGTGAATAATTATGCCGATTACATGGAATTGATTAATGAATCATTCACCAACATCGGACAGCCTGCTCATTTTAACCAAAGCACCATCGACACGTGGCGCGAGAAATCACTGAGACCCAATGATGTGAACGAACTGGGGGTACCCAATTATGTAGCATACCCAAATACCAACTGGCAAGATGAGATCTTTAAGAACAGCATCATCAATGACCATAATATATCATTAAGCGGTGGTACGGAAAACGTGCGTTTTCTTACTTCACTGGGGTACCTAGACAATCCCGGTCTGGTGGATAACACAGGTATCAAGAAGTACAAAGTGCGCGTAAACCTGGAGGCCGACGTAGCCAAATGGCTGACTGTAGGTACACGTATTTATGGCGACATGCAAGATCAGGATGCCGGTAACTTCTCGAATGCCAACAACTATTTGAGACAGACCACACCGGGTATCTATCCCGAATGGAACGGAAGCTACGGTTATCCCGAAGCACCCGAAGAAAGCCCTACGGCCAACGGTATCCTGCAATTTCTGAACAACCAGAATGGTACCCGCAAAGAAACCAACGTGAATGCTACCGCTTTCAGCAAGATCACTTTTATGAAAGGATTCACATGGACATTCAACTTCAACTACAAACGCTTCTGGAAAGAAACACGCACATGGACTCACGCCAGCGACCAAGTAAAATTCAGCACAGGCGAAGTGATCAAACCCGGAACAACCCCCGATTTGATGAGTACCTCGTTCGGCAACGAAGGAAACTGGTCATATACCCTGGAAAACCTGCTGAACTACAACACTACGATTGCCAAAGATCACAACATCGGCGTGATGGCAGGTTATCAGGAATGGTACAAATATTGGAACAGCTCCAGTGGTAGCCTGAAAGGACTGATAGACGAATCTATCAACGTACCTGGTTCTGCTACCGAAATGGTAAGCATCGGCGGAAGTGCCAATGACCGTGCTACCCGTTCATTCTTCGGACGTATCAATTACGATTATAAAGGAATCTACTTATTCGAAGCCAACCTGCGCTATGACGGTAACAGCCGTTACCGCAAAGACCACCGATGGGGTACTTTCCCTTCTTTCTCTGCAGGATGGAGACTATCGGAAGAAGCCTTCATGGCCGGAACACGCTCGTGGCTGGATAACCTGAAAGTGCGTGCATCGTGGGGTAGGCTGGGTAACGACGGTGGCGATAATGTAGGGAACTACGAATATCAATCCGTTTACGGTATTACCGACTACTCATTCGGCGGCAAACAGGTATCAGGTCTGGCCATGACCGGACTAGCCAACGCTATCTTGGGCTGGGAAACCAGCAACAATACCAACTTTGGTATCGACTTCGGTGCGTTCGGTAACCGCTTGACTGCTACATTTGATATCTACAACAAACGTACTACCGGTATCCTTACCACCCGCAGCATCCCCATCACTTTGGGAGGTCTGTCGGCTCCCCGCGTGAACATCGCCAAGATGGACGCCAAAGGTTTTGAAATAGACTTGGGATGGAGAGATCGGATAGGTAAGGTGGAATACTCAGTAAGAGGTAACTTCTCTTACAATGCCAACAAAGTGAAGAACTACAACGGACGTTTCTACGAAGGCTGGAAGTATGAAAAAGGAAAAGACAAGAACGGAGCACCCATCTACGGATATACTCGCGACAAGAACGGAAACTACAATTATGTAGACAAAAACGGAAATGTGGTGACTGACAATTCGAAGAAAATATGGGGCAATAACGCCGGTGACGTATTCAACAACGGTAGCTCGAACAACCCCATTGTGGAAGACCACATGAAAAGCGAATGGTACTTGATGGATGCTTACCAAGGCAACGGAAAATATTTCGACGCACAAGGTAACGTAATGCCGGGCGGCGGTCCGAAAGACGGTATGATCCGTACAGAAGACGATATGAAATGGCTGAAAGCCATGATGGATGCCGGCTACGAATTCTGGCCGAACAAGACTATCGGCAAAAACAACATCTGGTATGGAGACGTGATTTATGCAGACAGAAATGGTGACGGTATCTATGGTAACTCTTACGACAATCATTTCCAGAATGTATCTTCCGATCCTAAATACACTTTCGGTTTTCAGGCTTCAGCCGCATGGAACGGATTCGACTTCTCCATGAACTGGGCAGGTGCCGCCGGACGTAAACTGTACTGGGGTTATACCACCGGTTACAACAGTTCCGGAACCCGTGTAGGTGTGGGTCTTCCCAAGATGATTGCGGACAACCACTACTTCTACGACCCGGAGAACCCGAACGACCCGCGCACCAACATCAACGGCAAATACAGCCGTCTGACAAACGGAGAAAGCGGACACCAGGATCAGCATACCAGTACACGTTTCCTGTATAGCGGCGACTATTTGAAACTGAAAAATATCACCATCGGTTACACATTGCCGAAGAACATAACAAACAACTTGTTTGCTCAGAGCATCCGTGTATACCTATCAGGAGAAAACTTGCTCAGTATAGACGATTTCCCCGGACAAGACCCGGAAATAGGTTCTACACCTCAATACACTTCTGTCCGTTCGTTCGCATTCGGAGCCAATATCACATTCTAACCAAATAGAAAGAAAAAAAATGAAAGCATTAAAAAATATACTAGCCATATCCGCCGCTGCTGTAATGATGTGCGGATGCCAAGGTGATTTGCTGGAAACATCACCATACGGAAGTGTTGCCGCAGGCAACATGTGGTCTTCCGAAAACCTGGCAGATAAAGGTGTCACTGCTATTTACTCTACTCTATTTAAGTCTTATGTAGGCATGCAGCAATACCAAATGGACTGTTTCGGTGTATCTGCCGACTGCCGTGACCAGGATTATCCCATCATGGTGAACAAAATAACGACACAGAACAGTATGTTCAGTTCCTACTGGTCACAACACTACTCAGGCATCTCGCGTGCCAACGATGCCATTGCCCACCTTCCCGAAGTAAACATGGGCGATACCAAGAAGGCACGCTATATGGCCGAAGCCAAAGTAATGCGCGCCTACTTCTACTACAAACTGAACATTATGTACAAAGGAGTACCCATTTACCTGGAACCGGTGGAAGCATCGGAATGTACCAAAGGACAAAGTTCGGAGGCCGAAGTATGGCAGGCAATTATTACCGACCTGACCGATGCCATCAACGAGCCCAACCTGCCGAATATCTATGCACAAGGTTCCAGCGACTACGGTCGTGCCACCAAAGGGCTGGCATACGCCTTGCGCGGAAAAGCATATTTGTATCAAAAAGACTATGCCAAGGCAGCAGCCGATTTCGAAGCTGTGGGCAACTGCGGTTTCTCGCTGTTCCAAGGCGAATACAAGCAATTATTCAAGGAAGCCAACGAACAATCTCCCGAAATGATCTTCTCCGTGCAATGCATCGGAATGCCCGGATTGGGAAATGACATCAGTTTCCGCTACGGAACACGTAGTTCTTTCGGTTCCTGTTGGAACACTTTCCTGGCCAGCACAGACTTTGTGGAAACCTACGAGAATGCCGATGGAAGCGAATTCGACTGGGATGACTACATACCGGGCTATAGCGAAATGGAACCTGCCGCCCGTTCAGTCTATTTCTTCCGCGACGGCCTGACAGAAAAGGAAATCGAAGAGTTGGCAAAAACAGGTGCTGATATGAGCAAATACCTGCCCAATGGAAACGAAGCACGTATCAAGACTGCATACGCCAATCGTGACCCACGTCTAGCTGCTACTATCATCACTCCGTATGCCGAGTATAACGGTGCAAATAACTCCAACGAATTCACCTATACCCTGCGCTGGCCCTACCGCGGTTATGACACGGCGGCTCCGTTCGACCTGAAGACAGATACCAACAACCGTTTCTACTATCTGTTCCGCAAATTTGTGGCTGAGGGTGCTTCCGAAATCCCTAACCGTGCTTACTCGCCCATCGACATTCCACTGATCCGCTACGCCGATATCCTGCTGAACTTGGCAGAATGCTACAATGAAATGGATCAGACGGACAAAGCGGTGGAATGTGTGAACCAGGTACGCGGACGCGCCGGAGCAGCCCTGCTGAACTCTAACGCCCCCACCACAGTGACAGGAAAAGACAACCTTCGCGAACGTATCCGCAACGAACGCCGTTGGGAATTCAACGGAGAAGGTGTGAACTTCTTCGATGAAATGCGTTGGGGCACTTGGAAAGAAAGCAAGTTCTTCGAAGGATCAGGCTTGAAACAGATCTGGGGAGAACACCAGTATAGATATACATGGAGCGGTGACCAAGTATACACATGGCCGGCTCCGTGGAGCGAACGCCAGCTGAATGAAAACCTGACACTGGCCGACGGCTGGAGAGACTAACGAGCAAGCTGTGATTATATAATAAAGGTAAAAAGAGAACCTCCCCCGGAATGGAGGAGTGTAACCACGAAACTGTTTTGATCTTTATATGAAATCCATTTCCCGGCAAGGATGAAAAGAATTATCTTTGCAAACGGATTTCCTATAATATCAAAACAGTTTCCTTTTTTAAAGAGAAGCAGAAAGTTTAAAATCTAAAAACCAATCTCCATGAAAAAAAAACTATTCGCCCTATTCATCTGCCTTTACTTCACCACCGGCACCCTATGGAGCCTGTCGCCTGCCAACAAAATCAAAGCGGACATAGACTGGCCCGCCTTCATGCAGAAACAAGACATGACCTGGGACGTACTGCCCGAACACTGGTACGAATCTGCCTTCATGGGCAACGGCATGTTGGGGCTTATGATCTACAAAGAACCAGCTGCCAACTACCTTCGTCTGGAAACCGGCCATTGCGCCATACACGACCATCGACCGGGAGCCGGACTGTTCAACAACCCGCGCCTGCTGACCGGACACTTCGCCCTGCATCCGCAAGGTGACATTGTGGGCGGAACCATGCGACTGGACCTGTGGAACGCCGAGACCCACGCACAAATCAATACCACCCGAGGCTCCATCACCCTACGTGCCTTAGTGCATGCCAGCGAGATGGTCATCATCGTACAAGCCGATGCCACCGAAGGCGAGAAAGAATTCCGATGCGAATGGGTGCCCGCACAAGCCCAAAGCCCGCGCTACCTCTACGCACACACCCAAGCAGGAAGCTGGATAACCCCTCCTGCCGACTACCAGCCCAACCCGCAACCGGAACCCACCGTGCAAGGGATGTCCCTACAACGCCTGAACGCCGGAGGAGAAACAGCTGTTGTGTGGAAAAGCACCCACCACAAGAACGGGCAGGAACGCACCTGGCTCATTACCGTCGCCCACACTTATCCGCAACAAACAGCCGTTGCGGAAGCTGAACACGCCTTGCAGCAGGCAAAGGCCAAAAAACTAAAAAACTTGCTGAAAGAACACCGCGACTGGTGGAACAATTATTACCCCCAAAGCTTTCTCACCCTGCCCGACGGAGTGAAGGAAAACTTCTACTGGATACAAATGTACAAACTGGCCTGTGCCACACGTGCCGACCGGGCACTGATAGACAACACCGGCCCCTGGCTCACCGTCACCCCTTGGCCTAATGCCTGGTGGAACCTGAACGTACAGCTCACCTACTGGCCGCTCAACGCATCAAACCATCTGGACCTAGCCGCCTCGTTGGAAAATGCGCTCTACGGCAACACCGGCAACCTGCGCCGGAACGTACCCGAAGCCTACCGCAGCAACTCACTCGCCATCAACCGTTCCTCCAATTTGGAATGTGTGTCGGGTGAAGTAGGCATTCCCGGCGTCAGCCCCAATGCTGAAGTAGGACTGCTGACCTGGGCATGCCATAACCTATGGCTCATCTACCGCCACAAAATGGACGACGACCTGTTACGCCATCGGCTGTACCCCCTGCTCAAGCAGTCCGTAAACTACTACCTGCACTTCCTCCGCAAGGAAACCGATGGGCTGTGGCATCTTCCGGCCACCTATTCACCCGAATATGGCAGTGCGGAAGACTGTAATTTCGACCTCGCCCTGCTACGCTGGGGCTGCCAGACATTGCTACAGTCCGCCGAACGCTTAAAGCTGGACGACGAGCCGCTCATTCCCCGCTGGAAGGACGTACTGGAAAACCTCACTCCCTATCCGTCCGATCCTCAGGAAGGGCTGCTGATAGGGCGCAATGCCCCTTACGCCTCCTCCCACCGCCACTATTCCCACCTGCTGGCTGCCTATCCGCTCTATCTCCTCAACCGGGAAGATCCTGCCGAACAGACTTTGATAGAACGTTCGCTCGCCCACTGGCAAAGCAAGCCGGAAGCCTTGCGCGGATACTCCTTCACAGGCGCCTCGTCACTTTCATCCGCACTGGGCAAGGGAGATGACGCACTGACCTACCTGAAACGGCTGTTCGATTCCTATCTGTCGGTGAACACACTCTACCGCGAGTCGGGTCCGGTCATCGAGACCCCCCTGTCGGCGGCACAGTCCATCCACGACATGCTGCTGCAGAGCTGGAGCGGAAAGATCCGTGTGTTCCCTGCCGTGCCCCATACATGGCAAGACCTCGCTTTCCGTGATTTCCGCACCGAAGGAGCTTTCCTGGTAAGTGCCTGCCGCCGGAAAGGGAAAACAGCATTCGTCTCCGTCCGCAGTCTGGCGGGAGAGCCTTGCACGATAGTGACGGACATCGAGCGTCCCGTGTTCCGTGCCAAACGCACGCCGAAAGTGACGCAGGTGGCGGAACAAACTTACAAGATTGATTTGCAGAAAGGTGAAGAGGTACTGATTTGCGCTGAAGATAACATGAATAAAGAACCGGTCATCGCACCTGTAGAGAACAAACAGACGAACTGTTTCGGCAAGAAGAGGCCGTAAAGAAGATTCCAAGCATAAGGTATGCCGCATTTTTCTGTTCCTACAGAGGATGACGGATACCTTATTTTTTAGATACAGCCATAAATAATATTAAAAAGCACTGATTCTTTGAATATTATTTCAAAAAACAATATCTTTAAAAGAACAATAAAACAACCCAAAAACTTCCTATTATGAAACATGTACTATTCTATTCAATTTTATGTATGGCAATATCGTTCTGTTCCTGCACAGACGGATACGACAGTGAACAATTCGAAGATATTGAAGTCCGATCCTTGATATTGTCTTTCACCGATGCAGGCAATAACGACCTGTTACTGAATGTTCCTGCCGAAAAAGGGCTACTCTCCGACCCTCGCTACTTCGTGGGATATATGATCAATGGCAATCCTGTCAATCTGTCCAGCAATGTATGGGGACCGATACAATACGAAATGAGCCTGCCGCTAAAACACAAAGAAAACAGTTTGTCGCTAATCTCTACTTTTTCCCCTGCTTTCACCCACCACTTCCGCAACTACATGAGAGAGGAAACATCGGTCATGCGTCTCACGATCAAGTTCAAGTGCCCCACTTTGTTTGGTGAAGAGAAAATCCATATACTGGAAGGGGACTGGTACAACAACGGAGAAGCCATATTGCCCACAGGCGACAACTTCACGCTGGACGGTGAGAAGATTTGAACCGGACGGGCACTACTGCATCATCAGGCTACGCTAAAAAGCTTTTTATGCGGCAGATTAAGCGGTAATGAACGGAAAGCTAAGCCCTTTCTTACGGCCTGTTACTACTGCCGCCGCAAGGCGGTTGTATAACCGCCTATAGTGGGTTATACAACCGCCCATAGTGAGTCGTACAACCCACTATAGGCGGCAGTAACAATCATCTGCACAAAAAGGCTTAGGATATAGGTGAAAAAGGCTTAGGATGTGGAAAGAAATACCACTCACTCCTCTGTCGATGGTTTTGCCGGCCTCTTTCCTTTCTTATATTCCTGCGGAGTACAACCATATTGGTTCTTGAAGCAGCGGCTGAAATAGATCGGTACATTGAATCCGCAACGGTCGCTTACCTCTCCGATAGAAATATCAGGATACTGCTGTAACAACATGGCGGCATGCTTCAAACGGCAATTCAGGATGTAATTGTTGGGCGTCATACCGGTCAGTGCCTTGAATTTTGCATACAGCAACGAACGCCCTATGCCCACTTCCTTGCAAAGCACAGGTATGTCAAATTCCAAATCGTCAATGTGCTGCTCTATCACTTTGGAAACACGGCTCAGCAGATCTTTATCCAACGGATTAATACCGGTCAAGTCAATCTCCGACATGGGCTGTTTGTTGAACTGATGCTGTATCAGCAGGCGGTTACGCAGCAGGTTGTTCACACGGGTAAGCAGCAGGCGAGCATGAAACGGTTTGGTGATGTAGTCGTCTGCCCCACGATTGAAGCCTTCCATATTCTGTTCCGGCGAATTGAGTGCAGTTAGCAACACCACCGGGATGTGGCAAAAGTCCAAATTATTCTTTATCTGCAAGCACATCTCGGTTCCGGTCATCTCGGGCATCATCACGTCACTCACTATCAAATCGGGCTTGCACTGATGCACCTGTTGCAATCCTTCTTTTCCATTGCAGGCACACACAATCTGATAAAACGGAGTGAAGAGCTCCACCAGTACTTGCAACAGTTCCTCATTGTCCTCTACCAGCAGCAAGGTGCGCGAACGGTCGGCAACCTTCTCCATTGGAGCGGTCTCCTCCTCCGGCAAGAAACCGTCATCTCCCAGTACCGGCAGGGAATCCGGCAGAACAGCCTCCTCAGGACGCTGTGTGGCAAGACGCACGTTCTTGTCAGCGGCAAACTCTTCTTTCAGCCGCGGCAGCTCCACAGTAAAAGTAGTTCCTTTGTCCACTACACTCTTCACCGTTATCACACCATGGTGTTTTTCCACAATAGTCTTGGTAAGCGCCAACCCGATACCCGTACCACTGAAGAAACTGCTTTTCTTTTCAGGGTCCTCGCTCTGGTAGAAACGGGTGAATATCTTTCCTGTTTCCTGTTCGGCTATACCAATACCCGTGTCGGTGATGTGCAGAACAATTCTCCGGTCTTGTATCTCGCCCGACAAGGAGATGGAACCTCCATCCGGGGTATATTTGAAGGCATTGGACAACAAGTTGAAGAATACTTTCTCCATCAACTGGGCATCAAACCAGCACAGAATAGAAGTATCCGGAAAATAAAATGCATACTCTATCTTGCGTTGGCGGGCGTAATCAGCGAAAGAAAGATAAATCTCCTTCAGGAAAGCACTGATATCCTGTCGGCTTAGTTGCAAAATCTCATGATCCTGCTCCAGTTTCCTGAACTCGAGCAATTCCGATATCAGGTTATTCATCTTCTGGGCGTTCTTCCGGACCTTCAGTATTTGATTATACACAAGCGGAGTGAGCGAATAGCGTTGCAGCAAGATGTCGACATGACTGATTATCAATGTCAGAGGAGTTCGGAACTCATGGCTGACATTGGTAAAGAATACCAGCTTTTCATGGTTCAGTTTCTCTATCTGCTGTTTCTCGAAACGTTCTTTCTCTAGTGAAAGAGCCAGTGTGCGCTTCGCCACCCGGCTGGAGATGAAATAGTAAAGACAGCAACCGAAGACGATGATATACAAAACCCATGCCCACCAAGTATCGTACCACGGAGAGGCTATGACGATGCGCATAGTGATTTCCTTACCTGCCACGGACTCACCTCGGCGGTTGTCCAAGCTGGTCGCCACCCTGAACGTATAGGTACCGGGAGCCAGGTTGGTGTAATGCGCCTCCGGCCGGTTTGTACGGATCCATTCCGAGTCAAACCCATCCAGCTTATACTGATATTGTTTCTTGGACAGCAGTTGTTCGTAGTCGGGCAGCGAGAAGCCCAAGACCAAATTATTCTGCCTGTGGCTCAGGCTGAGCTGTTCGGTATAGGGAAATGCGACAGACAGTATGCCCGACTCGTCGTCAGGCACAATGAGCTGGTTGTTCACCCACAATTGAGAAAAATGCAGGTCGGGAGTGTTGTGATACACATCCACCTTGTTAAAGTCTTTTTCGGAAAGCACGGTCACACCTTTCGTATCACCGATAAATATTCTTCCGTCATCGGAAGCAAAGAGGCCACATCCATTGATGATGTGAGAAGAAGAAAAATTATCCTGCAAAGGAATGGTAGTGAATGTATCCTCACGAGGAGAAAAACAGGTCACGCCGCGGTCTGTGGTGAAAAAGACCTCGCCATCATACGAAGTACAGATGTTGTAGCAGAAATTACTAGGCAACTGATTGCTTCCTGCCGTATAGTTTTTCATTTTCCCGGTGGACTTGTCATAATAAAACACTCCGGCACCCAGCGTGCTGACATACATGCCTGCACCAGTGGCCCGGATGCGAGTGATCTGTGTGCTGTTGCCTCCCAGCGGAAGTGGAATCGTGTGGATGGATTCCTTTTTATTTAAATCCACGCACAACACGGATGCTCTCTTGGCTAAGTACATCTTTCCTTCCGGATCGATATCGAAATATTCATAATAGGAAGAAGGGATATCCAACTTATAAAACTGCTGTGTACGGGTATCTAGCCGGAACACTCCGTTGCGTGCCGAAAGATAGAGCTGCCCCTGCCACATCTGCACATGGAAAACCACTTCATTGGGAGTGTCTGAAGCACTATTTCCGCTGCTCTTTTCCAAATAATTGCAAAAGCGACCGGTCCGTATGTCATAGCGCGACAAACCTCCCAAATAAGTACCGATATAAACACACTCCCCTTTTTCATCATAAGTGATGCTCTTTATGTTATTGTGCAGAAGAGAGTTTCCTCCGTTAGCGGTAAGCCGATGGAGGATACTCCAGTCCTTATCGATACAAATAACCCCTCCGCCATCGGTACTGAGCCACAGATATCCGTTTTTGTCCGTCAGCATGTCGCCAATGTACGAATAATAAAGGTCTCTGGTGGCATTTTTGTCGTAATCGTAGTGCATAAAACTCTCACGCCGTGGAATGAAATAATTCACTCCGCCAAAATAACTGCCCACCCATATCGTACCCTGCATATCCTTGTACAGGGAGAATATGGAAGGATGGGTGAGCCCGCTGGCATACTGCGGAATCTGGACCAGCGAATATTCCCGGGTCTTAGTGTTGTATTTCTGCAATCCGTCGAAAGTGCCAAACCATATATTGTGCTCATTGTCTTCGGCAAAGTCACGGATCTGCCAGCTACTGATCCCGTCCGGCGAACCCGGCTTATAGGGTACACCTATGACATCTTCTCCCTGCCTCATACGATAGAGTCCACGCATCCGGGTACCCAGCCACAATTCCTTTTCCGAGCTTTCGAATATGCGGTAAACCTCCATTCCCTCCAACACATGTGTCTGTTTGTGTGACGCGCGGTCTATGAAGAAAGCACCGTTGAGGGTGCCGACGCATATCTTGTCAGCCAATAGGGTGAGGCAGGAGATTCGTTCCTTGATGTTTGTTTTAAGCACAAAAGCAGTCTCTCCGGTTCCGGCCCGGCAGAACAGAGAGTCGTGCCGCATATACCATATATCGCCGCCGGAAGCTGCCAGCACAGGGATCTTGTTCCCATCAGAGAGACACTCGAATCGCTCTGTCCGTATATCATACCTGACGATATTGTCATCTATCAGAAAAAAAAGATTTCCCTGGCTGTCTTCTACAATCGTAGAAACTTCATTGCCCAACCACACCGCAGGACCTGCTCCGGCAGGTGTGAACCAACCCTTGAACGCCGTAACCTGGCTCCCGTCATATCTGTTAATACCCTCGCGGGTTCCGAACCACATTCTTCCCAGCCGGTCCTGATAAATAGCCATAACGGAAGGTTGCGTCAGCCCTTCCGACAAACCGATGTGTTTGAAATATTCGGCCGATGCGGAAGTTCCGAATACCAGCAACACAAATAAAAGAAATACATATTTATACTTTATTGTAACATTTATCTCCTGTTTAAAAAAACAGAGGGCGCCATAGCGTGTTTCCATACAGGTATTCTTGTCATGAACTAAAGATTTTGTATTCTCCATAGTAAATCAGATTTGTTAACTCCGGACAAAGATAATGATTATTCAAGAGACTTCACTATAAAATATATCATAAATAGGGTATTGCCACCATGAACATCTTCCCTTATCTTTGCATTATAAAACTATATATAACCCACTAAATGAAAAAATTATGGCAAAAATAAAAAAACAATTGACAGAGCTCATTGGGGGGACTCCCTTATTGGAACTGTCACGCCTCAGCAAAAAACACGACGCGAAAGCACAAGTAATAGCCAAACTGGAATACTTCAATCCCGGAGGAAGCGTAAAAGACCGTATAGCCTTGGCTATGATAGAGGATGCGGAAACAAAAGGCATCTTAAAACCCGGAGCGGTTATCATTGAACCCACCAGCGGTAACACGGGCGTAGGATTAGCGTGGGTTGCCAGCGTGAAAGGCTACAAAGCCATACTGACCATGCCTGAAACGATGAGCATAGAACGCCAGAACCTGTTGAAAGCCATGGGAGCACAATTAGTGTTGACCGAAGGTGCAAAAGGAATGAAAGGAGCCATAGAGAAAGCGGAGGAACTACGTAACCGGACTCCGGGAGCTGTGATATTGGGGCAATTCGAAAATCCGGCGAATCCCGCTGCCCATGTACATACCACCGCACAGGAAATCTGGCATGATACTGATGGAAAAGTAGATATCTTTGTTGCCGGAGTAGGCACAGGCGGCACCTTAAGCGGAGTAGCGGAAGGACTGAAGAAACAAAATCCTCATATACAGATTGTAGCCGTAGAACCGGACAGCTCTCCTGTCCTTTCGGGCGGAAACGCGGGACTGCATAAAATACAAGGTATTGGAGCCGGATTTACCCCACACACCTACAATGGAAAGTTAGTAGACAAAATAATGCGGGTGAAAGACGACGACGCCATCCGCACAGGACGTGAACTCTCTCTGACGGAAGGGTTATTGGTCGGAATATCTTCGGGAGCAGCCGCCTATGCCGCATTGGAACTAGCTAAATTACCAGAGAATGAAGGGAAACAGATTGTAGTCCTCTTACCCGATACGGGAGAACGATACTTGTCTACTGTGCTTTATGCTTTTGAAGAATACCCCACCGAAACCTATTGATATAAAAAAGCCTTGCACATAATGATGCAAGGCTTCATTTCGGTGGGCGTTGACGGATTCGAACCGCCGACCCTCTGCTTGTAAGGCAGATGCTCTGAACCAGCTGAGCTAAACGCCCGAAGTATTTTCTCGTGCAATATTTAATTTTCTTCTTTCGGTGGGCGTTGACGGATTCGAACCGCCGACCCTCTGCTTGTAAGGCAGATG
>ERZ778496.1581-NODE-1581-length-15711-cov-5.161727_pt1 | contig 15711 bp, 12 predicted proteins | sample MGYA00433099_ERZ778496 | MGnify/ENA primary metagenome ERZ778496 (study PRJEB29527, sample SAMN07138962) | mouse gut metagenome | material: feces | host: mouse | place: China:Nanjing | collected 2016-01-25 ... | reverse complement strand
TTGATAATATGGAAAGAAAAACAGGTGTGCTTTTTTTTCTTGTCGTAGTCCTCGTCGACAGCGAGGGAGAATACACTAAATTCTGGGGTGCTATGGGACGTCGCTACAACGTCGGCGGCGAAACTTTCGCATACGATATAAAGGGCACTACTCTGGCAGAGATTCTTAAAGGCTTTCCGGAGGATGAGCGCGATGGCATTGTCAGAGAACTGCACGAATTTGAAAAAAACATGACTTATCCCTGGATTCCGGGGGTGGAAAAATTCCTGCATATCCTTTCTGAGCGAGAAATTCCGTTTGCCATTGTGACCAGTAGTGATGAGGTCAAGATGAGCTATCTGTTCAAAGCTCATCCTGAGTTGAAAGAAATGGTGAGCGCACTTGTTACAGCCGGGCTGGTAACCAACAGCAAGCCGGATCCAGAAGGCTATCTGAAAGGCGCATCTATGATCAGAGTGCCTATCGAGGACTGTTTCGTGTTTGAAGACTCGATGCAGGGGCTTGAGGCCGGACGCCGTTCGGGGGCGACTGTAATCGGGCTTGCCACAACCAATTCGCGTGAACGCATCAACGGAAAAGCCCACAAAATCATTGATGATTTTGCAGGCTTCAGTATTGATGATATGCAGGCGGCAAGGGTGTCAGAATGACCCTTTGCCGTCATATGGCTATTTCATCGCTTTGAAACTCATGTCAAGGCCTTTGACAGAGTGGGTAAGTGCTCCGACTGAGATGAAGTCTACACCACATTCGCCATAGCTGCGGAGGGTGTCAAGGGTGATACCTCCTGATGATTCTATTTCGGTGCGTCCGTGAATGAGTTTCACTGCTTCGCGTGTGCGCTCAGGGGTGAAATTGTCAAGCATGATGCGGTCGACTCCCGCCTCAAGAGCCTGGCGGATTTCGTCCTCGTTGCGGACTTCAATCTCGATTTTCAGATCTTTGCCTTTCTCGGCAAGATATTTGCGAGCCGCACTCACAGCCTGCGGAATGCCACCGGCAAAATCAACATGGTTGTCCTTGATAAGGATCATGTCAAAGAGCCCGATGCGGTGGTTGCAACCGCCTCCGATACGCACGGCTTCTTTTTCAAGCATACGCATGCCGGGAGTGGTCTTGCGGGTATCAAGAACTTTGGTCTTCAGGCCTTCGAGCTTCTGCTGGTATTTGGCTGTCTGTGTTGCTATCCCGCTCATGCGCTGCATGATGTTGAGCATTACGCGCTCAGTCTGGAGCAAAGAACGGACGCTTCCTTCGACCTCGAATGCGATATCGCCCGGTTTTACATGAGAGCCATCTTCGATGAATACGGTCATTTTCAACTGAGGGTCGAATTTTTCGAATACCTTGCGTGCTATTTCAACGCCTGCGAGAATACCTTCTTCTTTGACTATAAGATGCTGCCTGCCTTGTTCTTCTGCTGGGATGGTGCTGAGTGTGGTGTGATCGCCGTCACCAACATCTTCAGCAAAGGCAAGATTGAGAAGATCGTCGATAAGTTCGTCTTTAGTTTTCATATTGATGGAGAATAAATAATTGATTCATGAAAATAACATTGATAGCAGTCGGAAAAACTTCAACCGATTACATAGAACGCGGCATTGCGGAGTATTTTAAGCGTTGTAACCGCTACATGCCGATGGAGCTTTGCGTCATACCTGATGTCAAGGCTGCAAAAGCATTTTCGGAAGATAGCCAGAAACAGCGTGAGGGTCAGGCTATCCTTGCGGCTTTGCAGCCGGGCGATGTGGTGGTGCTTCTTGACGAGCGTGGAAAAGAATTCACGTCAAGAGAATTTTCCGGAATGATCGAACGCCGTATGATCCAGGGTCTGAAGCGGCTGGTGTTCGTCATCGGTGGCCCTTATGGATTTTCAAAGGAGGTCTATTCAAGGGCTGATGACAAACTTTCGCTCTCACGGATGACTTTCACTCATGAAATGGTGCGACTGTTTTTCGCCGAACAGCTTTACCGGGCCATGACCATCATGCGCGGGGAGCCGTATCATCATGATTGAACGGCTCCGCAGCGGAGCACTCAGGCAGATCTATGCTATTTTATAGAGCAGCCACACGAATGCCAGAGCAAAGGCTGTATATATGAGTGTGGCTCTGATGAAAAGGGCCCAGCGGCGTTTTTTGCGCCCAGACATATATGTATAGAGACCTCCGCCGAGAATCCCGAAGCCGATGCAGTATGCGATCCAGAAACCGATGCCTCCCATGCCAGATCAGTGTTTGGGTGATTTAGCTCCTTTGACACCACCTTTGACACCACCTGACATAGAGAAGATGTTTTGGTCATAGCTGACGGTTTTCAGGCCTTGTTCGCGTTTGCGTTTAAGAGCGAGCTGTACAAGACGATCCATGAGCTTGTCGAATGACAGACCGGTGGCTTCCCAAAGATAGAATGAAAGAGAACCGGGTATTGTGTTGATTTCATTGACAAATATTTCATTGGTGTCATCATCGACAATGAAGTCGATGCGGCTCACTCCGTGACAGCTGAGCACTCGGAATGTCTCTCCGGCAAGGTGGCGGATTTTATCAGTCATTTCCGCCGGAAGTTCCGCCGGAATTCTTTTCTGTGATGCCTGCATGCCTTTAGCTCCTTTTGTACCTCCCATGTATTTATCTTCATATGAAAGGATTTCAGCGCTTTTTATAGGTTCTTCGAGTACTGATGACTCATATTCATCGCAGTCTCCGAGCACAGAACAGTTGATTTCTTTTAGATTGTCGACCATATGCTCGACAATGAGCCGTGAGCTGTATTTCTGGGCGATGTCTACCTTTTCAATAAGCTGCTCTCTATTGCCGGCTCGCCCGATGCCTACGCTTGATCCAAGATTGGCGGGCTTGACAATTACCGGATAACCGATTTTTTCTTCAATTTTTGCGATAAGCTCGTCTCGTTGACTGAACCACTGCTTGTCGGTGAACCATACATAGTCAATCACGGGCACTCCGGATTCGCGCAAAATCATTTTCATCGTGATCTTGTCCATACCATTGGCACTCGCAAGGGTGTCGCATCCGGCATATGGGATTCCGATTGTTTCAAGCACACCTTCGAAAATTCCGTCTTCAACATTGGTCCCGTGGAGCACGGGGATAGCTACGTCAAGTGTGCAGACCGGGCCTTTGGCTCCGAATAGTCCGCCGGTTTTGGCGCGGTAGAGATTATAGTCGCCATAAATCGGTTTCAGATAGACTTCGGTGCATTTTTCAAGCAGCGAAGGGATGTTGCGGTAGTTGGAAATTTCAAATAAAGCATCGCCGGTATAGAACCGCCCCTGCTTAGTTATATATATAGGTGTGACGTCATATTTGTCGCGGTTTATTGCATGCATGGCTTGCGATGCCGAGATAACAGAAATCTCATGCTCGGTAGAGCGTCCGCCAAAAAAGACTCCGATGTTTGTTTTCATTTTGTGTTGTTGTATAATCAGAATAGAGTGTTTTATTTATTTGAATGTATCCGGGAGATCATTTTCGTAGAGGATGGTATCGCCCGGTTTTAGGGTTGTTGCCAGTAATTGCTGGGCTTCGCTGAAAGAGTTGACGGCGTGCACGTCAAGTGATGTCGTGTCGGTCGACTTGATGCCAGAGATGATGGCTTCACGGTTGTAGTGCCCGACTATGATGGCTATGTCGGCGGCTCCGGCTATGTATTCGCCAAATTTCGCATTCAGTTCCTCCTGACGTTCTCCGAGTTCGATCATTCCGGGAGTGACGATTATGCGTCGTCCGCCGGTCATCATTTTCAATACGTCGAGTGCCATTTTCGACCCTGTGGGATTGGAGTTGAAGGCATCGTCTATGATGGTCACACCTCCGGGCGTACGTTTCATATTCAGGCGGTGTTCCACCTGTTGGATGTCATTGACGGCATAGCGGATTTTTTCAATCGGAACTTCAAGCCTTAACGCTACTATTATAGCGGCCAGTAAGTTTGATACATTGCATTCGCCTACCAAATGGGTTGAAAATCCGAATTTTTCACCTGTTGGAGTAACTACTGTGAATGAGGTGCCATGAGCTGAATATCGTATATCTTCGGCTATATACTCGGCCGGGCCACATTCACTTACAGCATAGCGGATGCACTTGACGTTGTCAACCTTGCGGTTGGCAACGAAGGGGAAATCATTGTTGACTACAGCAAGTCCGTCAGTCGGGAGCGAGTCTATGAGCTCAAATTTTGTCCGCTGCACATTCTCAATGGTCTTGAACGATTCGAGATGCTGCTCGCCTACCGCTGTCACGATTCCGATCTCAGGATGCACCAGGTCGCAGATTTCTTTGATATCGCCCGGTTGCTTGGCCCCCATTTCAACAATGAATACTTCGTTATAGGGCTTGAGATATTCTCTGACGGTGCGGATCACACCCATCGTGGTGTTGAAACTGCCCGGAGTCATCATCACATCATATTTCTCCGAAAGAATGCGGTTGAGATAGTGTTTGGTGCTTGTTTTTCCATAGCTTCCGGTCACACCGATGATTTTCAGATCTGGCATTCCGCGTAGAATCCGCTCGGCATCCTGATAGTATTTGCGATTGATATTGGCTTCGACCGGCTTCAGCAGCCAGTTTGCTACAAGAGCAAAGCTCTGTGAAAAACAGAATGCGGCAAGGATGATGTCAACTACAAATATCAGTGACGCTCCTTGAGCCTGGCAGACAAAGAGGCAGATCACAGTGGGTATTGCAGCCAGCAAAAGCATCGTTAGCAGTATGCGGGAGGCCCGTCGGGTCATCACAAGCGGTTTTTTGTATTTCTTTCGGACAAGGATGATTGTGTTTGTCAGAGACACTGCGCATATGAGCCCTGCTGAGATCCATATTGCCGGTGTCAGAGTTGACAGAGAGGCCAGTAATACGGCTCCGCTGACCAGACGCATGGCGGAGGTGCTGTCTTGTGACGTTGAAAGCCAGCGGCTGTAGCGGTCATTGCGATAGGAGTTCTGCTGAAGCATCATTAGCTGTCTTCTGAATTCAAACACAAGTGCTATGACAGCTATGATAATGGTAATATATACAAGCATGATTCTGTTTTGATTTTATTTGGCGGTTAGAAAGCTGCGCAACACAGCGGCAAACTGGCCGGGATTATCAAGGAAACTATAATGGCCACAGCCGGCAAAAGAGACCAGCCCTGCGCCGGGGATGTGTTTTTCCATCTTGCGGGCGTCGCTGATCGGAGTCGCAGTGTCATTCTCTCCCCAGATGAGAAGTGTGGGGGCTTTGATCATCGGCAGTCTGTCACTGAGGTCTTCATTTACTACTTTTGAGAGGATCCGGCGCATCATCGGCGAGGCCCCCGCATAGTCACTTGATCCGGCTTTTGCTCTCCGCTTGTCAAGACGGCGTTCGGCTTCATCGTGGCCGAATATCAGATACATCAGTCGTTTCAAGGTTTTGAATGTGTAAATCTTCCAGTAGTATCTGAATGTGCGTTTAGGCTTGATGCCAGCCGCATCAACCAATATAAGTTTTTCTACAGGATTGCGTGAGGAATAGAGGATACCGACACGGCCTCCGAAAGAGTGTCCGAGCAATACAGGCGGTGTTTTGAGCGACAGACTGTAGATCAGATGTTCGATCAGGCGTGTGTATTGCTCAACTCCCCAGACTTCTTCCGGCTCTTCTGACTGTCCGAAACCGGGGAAATCCACATTTATCACACGATAACCGCAGGCAAGAGCTGTACGCTCGACAGAGGCAAGGGTTGAATGATCGCAACCCCAACCGTGCATGAGCACAATCGTGGCTGTCCCGTCACCGTTATCGGTAAAATGGAATCGCCGTTCGTCAAAAATGATTTCCTTATCCATCTGTATTGCTAATTGACTTGCAAAATTATGAAAAAGCAATGAATAAACATGCTTGTCAAGCCAAAAAGTTTGTAGTCAGAATACCGCCTTCGAGTTTTTTGTGTTGTGTTTTTCCGAACCCCCTTTCTTGGATTACATATCATTGATCAGCACTTCCACAGACAACAGTCTCAAAGAAAGTTGCGATTCTAAGGTGTCTTGAATGAAACAACGGATAACTTAACGTGGGGAAAAAGAATATAACTGAATATAGATAGTTACAATGATTATCAACAACTTAGCCAATCCGCAAATTTGACTGATTTGTAAGATTTTCTACCTATTTAAACAGGCTTATCGCACATAGTAATAATAAAAATATTTTGTTCACATTCATTGTTTTATAACTTTCCGAGCTTTGAATTTGTATATATCTTTATCTTGATTCGGATGTAGGACGGGATCTTGTTGCGTCCATTGTACCCAAAGTTCATTAGGCGTTAATTTTTCAATATACCAATAGCCCTCCACGGAATGTCCGGTCATGTATATGACTACAAAATTCTCTGTTGTGAAAGTCCATTGATAATAGCTCACATCGTCTTTTTTAGAAATATCAGTGAACGACCCGCTGGCAAACCAACCCTTGCCGGTTTTGTCAAACTTATATATCCTAGTTTCATCGTCATAGGTTTCTACACTACCATAGCCATAATCGGCGTACGACATAAGCCATTCGACATCAGTCAACATTGTCACTGTCGTTTGCTGACCTTCATCAAGATAGCCTGAACGCCCTTCACATGACGACAAAACCGCCAACATACAAGCGAAAACTGGGATTACTACTGATTTCATCTTGAAACTGAAACTGACAACATTCCGTCGCCGATAAGGTTTTCTCCTCCGATGGACATCCACCCATTGCCGAATTTTGAGATTATCCTATATGAATTATTCTCTATGTGATTTCGTATCCCCGAAAAAACAACGATCCCTTTATCTGGATTTGAAGTATCGCCAAATGATAGCTGGTAGTAGTAGAACAACGATTTACTACTTGCAGAAACATTCAGCGTCATCTCTTCTTGAGAGTAAAAGCTCGTTGGTTCGCATCTCCTTGAATCTACGGTAAGATTGGCGACATTGCTACCACCTCTCGATGTTATTCCGCAATTTTCTATTTCTATGAACTCCGTGTTGCTTCCTTGTATGATTGTATTTGAGGTAGCCGTGGAATATATCATTGCGGTTGCAATTCCTGAGCGTTTGATGGAGTACAATAGACCGTTTATTTCCTCCATTTCACCGATGAACCTCTCTCTGTTGAACGAGCTTACCTCCATAAGCTCCTCGCGACTGCGGTTGACAATATAATCGGAGGCATTAATTTTTTTATCTGGATTAATGAAGAATCTCCCAGAAACATTATCAACATCCACAAACTGCGATAATATCTGAGCATCAGTTTCGTATGCTCTGATTGGAGTAGGCTCATTGAAAACGGTATTATCATCACGACATGATGATAATGAAAAACCGAGCGACAGTAGTGTCACGAAAATTAGTGGCTTATTCATATTCTATTACGTTCACCATTGACCCGATGGAAAGATTAAATTATAATGCAGAAACGTGAGCCAACTATGCCACGTCTTAGTTTGAAGGTCATAGGAAATCATTTGTGCAGATGTAACAATAGTGGTTCTCTCGCACATGTTTGTGAATTTCCTACGTTCTCAAACTACAAGATACGCATAACGCTTCTTATTTTTCCAAAATGTCGTGACTGGATACTTCCAATCATTCGCAAAGATACAACTTTTTATGGCTCGTGTCAATAGCTTGTGCAAAAATAAGTTTGGTTTGGTCATAGATATATACATCTATACTGAACCAAACCAATAAATATATGCTGGGCAAAAGAGAAAAGCCATTATCTGATTTTCTTTTTACCAGCCCCGATATCTATCTACATACTGACCGCCGAAAGAAGAAAACCGAGGCAAAAGAATAGAACTAAAAATAACTAACACCTGCAAATTAAACTTAAATCCTTAATATTCTCTTGTACTAAATTTCTCAATTAGTACATATTCAGTACACATAATTTTAGATTGTCGTCTATACATCAATTAGTTAAGTGCAATACATCGGAACAACGGATGCTTATGACATTGCATAATTGCGCCGTAAACACCTGAAATTTATAGTGTATTGTATCAATTAATTCTTGACAGTCGCTTTACCTGTTGCATTGTCGATCTCGAAATCTGGTGACATATAGAATTGTGCTTATTTATGGTGGTCATGAACGGTTGCATTTGCCACAAGTATCTATTTTGGGACCGTCTGCAATTTTGCAAGGTTTATCCGAGATTCTGCAACATTTCTTTGATGTGTCATTGCTACCTTTGTGGCAACTTCTGATACCGTGGTTCTGGATTTATCGGCTCATGCCAGAACCGATGTTCAATGAAAATTTTTCGAATACAATGCTTTTTAAATTATCAAAACCAGTTGCACCCTCTTTACTGCTTTTTGCGACAGCCGTATTTGTTTCTTGCTCAGGCCATAATCATTCTGATGGCCATTCTGCTGAGGCGGAGGATCATGAGCACAAGCATGACCATACGGGCGAAATCGTGATGTCTCCTTCTGATGCCCTTCGGTTTGGAGTGAAATCAGAGGCGATTGAGAAAGTTCCTTTTGCCGAAGTTGTTAAAGCTGTCGGCGAGATTCTTCCGGCATCGTCTGACAGAGCGGTTGTCAGTGCTCCCACATCAGGAATTGTGAGGCTTGCACGAGGCATTGAACTTGGCAAGAGTGTGCGTTCCGGTGAGCTCATAGCTTCCGTTTCGGCCAAAAATGTCAGTGGCGGAGATATTAATGAAGCTGCCAAAGCGAATTTTCAGGCTGCAAAACGTGAACTCGACAGGCTCGAACCGCTTCTTAAAGAAGGCATAGTAACCAAGAAGAATTATAATGAGGCTTTACGAGCCTATGAAGAGGCAAAAAGTGCTTTCAGCCCGGTTGCGGCTGGCGGAAGTGCGGTTGCCGGTATTCCAGGCGTGATTTCAGAACTGTCGGTCAATGACGGAGCTTATGTGGAAGCAGGCCAGACTATTGCCGTGATAGGGCGTAATTCCCGTCTGACATTGCGGGCTTTGCTTCCTTCCGCAGAGGCAGCCTTCCTCCCGAAAGTTGCCACAGCCAATTTCAGACCTTCGCGAGGCGGTGAGATGGTGTCATTGGCTGATCGTAATTGCACAATCCTGTCATCATCGCCCACAGGCACTACTTTACCGGGCTATGTTGCAGTGTATTTTTCGTTTGACAGTAATGGAGATGTTGTTCCCGGTATGCCTGCCGAAGTCTATCTGATTGGAACAGACAAGGCTGAGACTCTGGCAGTGCCTGTCGGTGCGGTGTCGGAACAGCAAGGCGAGAATTTTGTATATGTAAAGGTTGATGACCATGCCTATAAGAAACAGCCTGTGATTCTGGGGCGTAGTGACGGCCGTAGAATTGAAGTGCTGTCAGGAGTCAATGACGGGGACTCTGTAGTTACTTACGGTTCGACATTTGTCAGGCTGGCAGAAACCTCTACTGTTGTTCCGGAAGGTCATTCACATTCTCACTAAATAATCAGGTTTTATTCGGTTATGCTCAACAGAATAATTAGATTTTCGCTTGACAACCGTCTGGCGGTTGTTGTGATTTCAGCTTTGTTGCTCATCTACGGAGCAATTGTACTGCTTCGTACTGAAGTCGACATATTTCCTGATCTGAATGCTCCTACGGTCGTTGTGATGACTGAAGCCCCAGGCATGGCACCGGAAGAAATCGAACGGGTGATCACTTATCCGGTGGAAACTTCGGTTAATGGTGCCACTGGTGTCCGTCGGGTCCGTTCGGCTTCGGCTACCGGACTTTCGTCTGTATGGGTCGAGTTTGACTGGGGTACTGATGTCTATCTTGCCCGTCAGATTGTAGCGGAAAAGCTCTCTGAAATAGAAGGGGCACTTCCTCCGGGTGTAGGAAAGCCGACGCTTGGCCCGCAGTCGTCCATCCTTGGCGAGATCATGATCATCGGGCTGACGGCTGATTCGATAACATCTGCGGAAGAACTGCGCACTATAGCAGACAGCCGCATCAGGCCGAGACTGCTGTCGCTTTCAGGCGTTTCGTCTGTATCAGTGATTGGTGGTGATGCTCGCGAATATCAGATTTTGCTTGATCCTGCCTCAATGCAGCAGTTTGGTGTCACTCTGACAGCAGTGCGTGATGCTGTAACACAGATGAACAGCAATGCTTCCGGCGGAGTGATTTATCAGCACGGCAATGAATATATAATAAAAGGAGATATCGCTACTTCGGATCTTGATAAAATCGGCAATACGGTTATTCTTACGAATGATGCCGGTATGCCGGTCAGACTTTGTGATATAGCTGAAATGAAAGTAGGTGCGGCGGAGCCTCGCTTAGGCACCGCCTCGGTCAATGCCACTCCGGCCGTATTGCTTACTGTAACAAAGCAACCGGCAGTAGGTACGATAAACCTGACAGAGGAAATCGAGGACTGCCTGGGACAGTTGCAGAAAACAATTCCGTCTGACGTGGTTGTCAACACTGATATTTTCCGTCAGTCGGAGTTCATATCTACCTCTATCAGCAACTTGCAGGAGGCATTGTTTATCGGAGCAATATTCGTAATTGTTGTTCTGTTCTTCTTCTTGATGAACTTGCGCACGACTGTCATATCGCTCGTGGCTCTACCATTGTCCATTATTGTTACCGTGCTTGTCTTGCATTGGCTGGGTATGACGATCAACACAATGAGTCTTGGCGGCATCGCCATCGCTATAGGCTCATTGGTGGATGATGCGATTGTCGATGTAGAGAATGTCTACAAACGGCTTAGAGAAAACCTTAAAAAAGGACAATCAGTCATATCTGTGATTTATGAAGCGTCGAAAGAGGTGCGTCTGCCGATTTTCAATTCATCGTTGATAATCATGGCCAGCTTCCTGCCGCTGTTCTTCCTTGACGGTATGGAAGGCCGAATGCTCAAACCGCTTGGTATCTCATTTATTGTAGCTTTGATAGCATCAACAATAGTGGCACTGACAGTTACCCCTGTGCTTTGCTCATTCCTCCTTGGCAGTAAAAAGGCCATGCAGGCTCTTGACAGAGAACCGAAGTTTTCGCGGTGGCTTCGTTCTGGCTATGACAAAGCTCTTGCCTGGTCATTCGGCCATGTGAAATCCATTTTCATAACCACCGGGCTGTTGTTGCTGGTTGCTATTGGGATTTTTTTCTCTCTCGGCCGTAGTTTCCTGCCTCCATTCAATGAAGGGTCGCTTACTATAAACGTCAGCACTCTTCCGGGAATTTCGCTTGAGGAGAGTGACCGTCTCGGTCGGGAAGCGGAAAAAATCATACTTTCTATGCCGGAAATTTCATTAACTGCCCGTAAGACCGGGCGTGCCGAACTCGACGAGCACTCTCTCGGTGTGAATGTCTCAGAAATTGAAGCACCTTATAAACTTGATCACGGACGGAGCCGTGCGGAACTTCTTGCTGATCTTCGCCATGAACTATCCCATTTGCCCGGAGTCAACGTGGAAATCGGACAGCCGATATCTCACCGCATTGACGCTATGCTTTCGGGTACCGAAGCGCAGATTGCAATAAAAATTTTTGGCGATGACCTTCAGCGCTTATATAATATAGGTAATGAAATAAAAAATCATATTGCTTCTGTTGACGGGGTTGTCGATGTGAATATCGAGCAACAGGTGGAGAGACCTCAGCTTGACATCCGCCCCAGACGTGACATGCTTGCATATTATGGGGTGACCATGCCGGAATTCGCCGATTTTATCAATATCGCACTTGCCGGAGAAAAAGTGTCGCAGGTATATGAAAACGGGTTTCCCTATGATCTCACTTTGAGAATGGCTCCGTCAAGCAGGTCTACGATAGAGGATATATCCGCATTGGCCATTGATACTCCAAAGGGCAAGGTGCCGTTGAGTGAAGTCGCTGACATTGTGTCGGCCACAGGCCCGAACACTATTAACCGTGAAAATGTGAGCCGCAGGATTGTAGTCTCTGCTAATGTCGCTGACCGCGATCTGAAAGGAGTGGTGGATGATATCCGGGCTGAGATTGATGAAGAAATAAAATTGCCGGAAGGATATTTTATCAGCTATGGCGGACAATTTGAAAATGAAGCTAAAGCAGCCGGAACCCTTGCGATTGTATCAATCATTGCACTCGTCATAATATTCTTGTTGCTTTACGGCCAGTTTCATAGCGCTACACAGTCATGGATCATACTTCTGAACATGCCCCTTGCCATAATAGGCGGAGTTTTTCTGCTGAGACTGACAACAGGCGAACTTAACATCCCGGCTATAATAGGCTTTATCTCGCTGCTTGGAATCACTACCCGCAACGGTATGTTGCTGATGTCGCGCTACGATCAGTTGCGTCAGGAGGGCGTCGGTTTGATGGAGCGTATCCGTCATGGCTCTTCCGACCGTCTGAACCCAATTCTTATGACGGCCTTGAGTTCAGCTCTTGCGCTGATTCCACTCGCAGTGAACGGTGATAAGCCGGGCAATGAGATACAGTCGCCATTGGCCATTGTGATCCTTGGCGGTTTGCTAACCTCGACAATACTTAATATCTTTGTAGTCCCGTTAGTATATTATTATTCTCAGTGCAAAAAGGAAAAGTAGTTTAAACATTGATATTAAGATATATAGATGAAATTTTCAATATCGTTGATGGCCTTGGCCCTCTCAGTGTGCTCTGCCTCGGCTTCAGATTTTGACAAGGTTCTGAATACAGTGGTGTCAAATAACATGGCTCTGAAATATGCCGATGCTGAAAATCAGGCGGCAATAGCGTCACTGAAGTCTGAAAATACCCTTGACGCTCCGGAAATCGGATTTGAAAGTCTATGGGGGGCAAAAGGAATCGGAGACAAACGCAATTTCTCGATTTCTCAGGGGTTTGACTGGCCGGGTGTATATGCTGCCAGACGTGAGGCTATACGCAAATCTCAGACTGCTATGCAATATCTTCAGGAGTCTGCAATGATTGAAGCGCGCCAGGAAGTACGTTTGCTTCTGATAGATATAATTTATGCAAAGCAGCGTATTGCCGCTACAGAAAAGATCTGTGACGGTCTTTCTTCTCTTCAGAAAACGTTCAGAAAGGCTGTCGATGAGGGCAATGAGACAAAACTCAATTATAATAAGTCTGTGATTGAAAAGATTGCAGCAGAAAGAGAATTGAAAACATTGCGTGGAGAATATGCTGCGATGCTTGCCTCTCTGCGAGCTATGAACGGAGGTAAAGACGTTGAAGATCTGGTAGCATCAGTCGGGGATGTTTATCCGGAGGTGGATCTGGCTTCTCTTCGTCCGGATGTGGAAAATATCAAGGTAAAAGATCCGGCAATAGCGGCCATGAAAGCTGATGCTGAAGTTCAAAAGTCATTGCTTAAAGTTGAAAAGCGATCGTTGCTGCCTGGCTTTACTTTCGGTTATAGTCATGAATGGGAGATGGGCGACAGATTCAACGGATTTTCTGTTGCTGTAAGCCTCCCGTTCATTACGGGTAATAAAAAAGTAAAAGCCTCCCGTCTGCAGGTCAGGGCCTCTGAAATGCAACAGGAAATGGAACTGATACTCCTGTCGGCTGCTATGTCAGGTGACTACGAAAAGGCTCTTCAGTATCGTGAGCTTCTCGATCAGTATGAAGATATCATGAATGATAATTCCGATTTCGAACTCTTGAAAAAAGCTTTTGATGGCGGACAGATTAATTTTCTGACCTATATGCAGGAACTTAATTATTTCCTCGCCGCTCGTCGTGATTTTCTTGAGACACTGTATAATTACAATTGCGCGTTGGCTCGTCTTCAGCGCTATAACTGACAAGTAAAAGGGGTGTTCAATAACAGTTGTTATAGAACGCCCTCTAATATTTTGAATTGATCTTTTTTGATGGATATCGAAATTTGCAGAAAATCCTTTGTTGCAGGTCTGGCAGCTATGGCTCTTATGGCACCTCAACTGATGTCAGCCCAGCGCAAAGCTGTAGCTGCACCGATGGAAGACCGGAATCAGGTTGTAGATAACACGCTTGACAGTCTGAATAAAGCTCGTTTTGCCCGTCCGCTTGCCGGATCATCGCGCAAAGGTGACAATCCGGTGCTTTTCCTCGTGGGTAATTCCACCATGCGAACCGGCACTCTGGGCAATGGGAATAACGGCCAATGGGGATGGGGGCGTTTCTTCCCGGACTATTTTGACAGTGAGAAAATCACAGTCGAGAATCATGCACTCGGAGGCACAAGCAGTCGCACGTTCTATGAACGTCTCTGGGAGGATGTGTTGTCCGGTGTACGTAAAGGAGACTGGGTCATGATCGAACTTGGTCATAATGACAACGGCCCTTATGACAGTGGCCGGGCAAGAGCCTCGATTCCTGGAATCGGCAAAGACACACTCCATGTTACCATTAAAGAAACCGGAGAACAGCGTATTGTCTATACCTACGGAGAATATCTGCGCTGTTTTATCCGCGAGACAAAGGCAAAAGGTGCGAATCCGATATTGCTATCGCTTACACCACGCAATGCATGGGCTGATGCCGACAGCACGGTCATAGAGCGTGTCAGCGAGACATTCGGTCTCTGGGCCCGTCAGGTTGCAAAAGAAATGAAGGTCCCGTTCATAGATCTTAATGAAATTTCAGCCGCCAAGTTTGAGCGTTTCGGCAAAGAGAAGGTAAAGACTATGTTTTATATTGACCGAATCCACACAAGTGAATTCGGCGCAAGAACCAATGCTGCATCTGCTGCTGAAGGCTTGAGAGGATTGAAAAAATGCCGTCTGACATCTTTCCTAAAGCCTGTTGCGGCAGATACTGTCACCGGCAAAAGCCGGACTTCCGGCCGTCCCGTAGTGTTCACCATCGGTGACAGCACAGTCAAGAATGAAGATTCTGATGAAAACTCGATGTGGGGCTGGGGCAGTGTGCTTCAGGATTATATTGATCCGGCTGTAGCCTCGGTTGAAAACCATGCTATACCCGGACGAAGCGCGCGAATGTTCGTTGACGAAGGCCATTGGGATAAAATCTATAATGCCTTGCAGCCCGGAGATATAGTGCTCATCCAGTTCGGCCATAACGATGCCGGACCGATCAATAGCGGAAAGGAGAGAGCCGAATTGCCCGGCACGGGGTCGGAAAGCAAAGTTTTCAAAATGAAAAGCAACGGTCAGTACAAGGTTGTCTATACCTATGGCTGGTATCTTCGCAAGTTCATAATGGATGCAAAGGAGAAGGGCGCTGTTCCGGTTGTGATCAGTCACACTCCGCGCAATAAATTTGACAACGGTCTGATTGAAAGCAATTCCGCATCATTTGGCGCATGGACTGCCGAGGTAGCCGGGCAGCAGAATGTTCCGTTCATTGATCTGAATGGACTGATCGGCCGCAAGTTGCAGCATATGGCAGACCATGAAGGACTCCTGACGGTGAACCGTTGTTATAAAAACGACCATTCTCATTTTTCGCTTGAAGGTGCCAGGCTTAATGCCCGTGAGGTTGCCGAGATCGTCAACAGACTTTTGGAAGCGAAATAAAATTTTAGATCACAGCTCGTAAAACTACATAACAAAGCCAGGCTTCTGCGATTCAAGAAGCCTGGCTTTGTTTTGTTTTGAGGTCAGAAATATTTGAACAAATATCGAATGCGGGAAACTGTATTTCCCATACGGCGGCTAATTTTGCGGTGGAAACAGGTAGCTCCGTCACGGCTCTTTCATTTAACCTAAAATAAATAGCATATCTTCCCTTACCCGGTT
>ERZ778496.1580-NODE-1580-length-15712-cov-10.636520_pt1 | contig 15712 bp, 13 predicted proteins | sample MGYA00433099_ERZ778496 | MGnify/ENA primary metagenome ERZ778496 (study PRJEB29527, sample SAMN07138962) | mouse gut metagenome | material: feces | host: mouse | place: China:Nanjing | collected 2016-01-25 ... | reverse complement strand
TCTCTTTATTTGATGATTTCTAAACTAACGCGATTTTTATCGCACCAGTAGTAAGTTGCAATATAAAATTCAGGATATGGTGGAGAATAACAGACTTTTTTGTAATTTTGTTCAATACGTTCTGACGGAATTCATATGCCTATTTACTTTATTAAAACTGTATCAATCAATATGAGAATATCACGTTTTTTCATTGTGTTGTTGGCATTGGTCTGCTGTGTGCAAGAAGCAATGGCCGATGAGTTTCCGATGGTCGCTTCCGCGACGATATCGGGTACGCTGCCGGTGCTTTATATCAATACGGAAAACGGCAAACCTGTTACTTCGAAAACGGAATATCTGTATGCACGGTATTGGATTGTACCCATGGGAAATGAGGGAATAGAAGCGGTTGGCTCGGAGGATTATCCTTTGCCGATGCAGATACGTGGCAGAGGTCATTCGTCATGGAAAAGTCCCAAGAAACCTTATAAAATCAAACTCGGAGCAAAGGCCGCGCTGATGGGAATGCCAGAAAATAAACACTGGGCTCTTCTGAAACCGACGGAAAATACTGTGGCGGGCTTACAGTTGGGCAAATTGACGGGGATGGTGTGGACGCCGGATTTCCGTCCGCTGGAGGTGGTGCTCAACGGTGATTATATAGGTCTTTATTTTCTTACAGAAACGATCCGCATTGATGAAAACCGCGTTAACATACATGAGCAGCGGGATCTTGAAACCGCCGCGGATATGATTGAAGGAGGATGGCTTGTGGAGGTAGACAATTATCGGGATGAATGCCAGATAACTATTCCGGAAAACAATCGTTGGAATCTGACACTCAGATATCACTCGCCGGGAAATCTCTCGGATGTACAGGAGCAATGGCTTACGGCTGAATTCAAGGCCATTAACGCGGCAATATATTCTGCTGACAAAAGATCAACCGCATGGGAGAAATATATTGATGTGGAAAGCATGGCGCGTTTTTTCGTCTTGCAGGAGGTGATGGATAATCCCGACGGATTTCATGGCAGTTTTTATCTGCATAAGGATGTGGGTGACGGAGCCAAATGGACTGCCGGTCCGGCATGGGATCTGCTGTGTTACAACAGGGCGAAAACGGACTATACGTTTAAAATGAAGGTGCATTATGGAATTACGCCGCACTGGATCGGGGAGATCATTCAATATGACAGTTTCTGCAAAGCGGTGGAGACGGTGTGGAATGAGGTTTATCCTGACTGTCTGTCAGAGATATTCGATTATATTGATGACATGATGTTGCCGCTGGATATAGCATGGAGGAATGATTGTGAAAGATGGAACGATGATCCGTTGCAGACTGTGGAGCTGAGAGCCGACAGAATCAAGACGGCATTGCAACGGAATATCGACTGGTTCAATGAGCATTTGCCTGTCAGTGAATATTCATCATTGACGGTAGGCCCTGGATTCCATCCTGATGGAGTGACAAAAGTGTTCAATCTTCAGGGCATATGCATTGGAGAATATGCCAGCGAGACGGATGCGTTGTCGGATTTAAGACGTGGAATCTATATAATCAACGGAAAGAAAATCAGGGTTGACTGACCTGATAAGATGTGATAAGCGACAAGGTATGCCGGGGGAATGGATACATGGCATGCCTTGTCGCTTTATGTAGTAAGTACAGCGTTATTGTGCGGCTGTCAGGAAGCGGGTGTGATATTCATCGAGCATGTTGCGTATGGCCGTACCTATTTTTCGATAATCTGATTCATTGAGGTTGGCCAGAGATACGCGCACCGACCATGCGGGGCCGTCGAATCCGTCGCCGTTGAGCAGCACTACGGCAGTCTCGTTGGCCAGGCGGATCACGAAATCAAGAGGTTCGTAATTGTCATTGAGATATTTTGCAAATTCGTCGCCGTAGAACTTTTTCGCCCAGATCATGATGTCTATTTCGGAATAATATCCGGCGCGTAGCGGATCGACAAGCAGAGTGAAGCCTGTGGTGGACCACAGAGCATTCAGGCGATCGTTGATTGTGTGGATCATGGTGGTCTGATAGCTGTTGTCATCGTGAGAGTTGAAATAGGCGAAGGCAGCCATCAGAGTCATTTGCATCTGCTGAGGGGTCGACAGTCCGGCGGTATGGTTGAGAGCTACCAGACGGCTGTCGGCCACCATACGGTCTATGAACTTTATGTTATGTGGTTCGAGCGACAGCGACGCATAACGCCGGTTGAGATCTGCTGTCTGTTCGGGGGAGAGCTTTGCGATCATGTCGTCGAATACGTTGTTCTGGCTGATGGCGCATACAGCCAGACGCCAGCCTGTGGCTCCGAAATATTTTGAAAAAGAGTATACGCACATGGTGTTGTACGGCAGTTCGTACATGAGCGAGCGGAAGTTTCTCACGAAAGTGCCGTAGACGTCGTCGGTGATAATCATGAGGTCCGGATTGTCGTTCTTCACAATGTCCACCAGTTGACGGATAGTGTCAGAAGACAGTGTGTAGCTTGGCGGATTGCTCGGGTTGATGATGCATAGGAGCTTGATGGACGGGTCGCGCAATTTGTCGACTTCCTCTGCGGGATACTGCCATGTATGGTAGCCGTCGTGCTGCACTTTGTCGGCATTGATGTTGACTACTTCAAAGTCGAACCGGTCAAGATGGGGTATCTCGATATAGGGCGTGAAGGCGGGAACCATCAGAGCGATTTTGTCGCCTTTGCCGATAAGTTTGTTTTCCTGTATGGAATCGAAGGCATAACACATACCGGCGGTGCCGCCTTCGGTGGCAAACAGATCGTATGTCGATTTGTCGTCGCCGCCGCCCATGGTCAGACGCAGATAGTCGCGCACCATGGCTTCGGCGCTGTGCAGCATGCGGTCGGGGGTAGGGTATTGGTCTCCTATGACGGCTTCTGCGAATTCATGGGCTAGAGCATCGGGGTCAAATTCATGTTTCGATATCAGATATTCAAAAGTGCGACTGATGAGGGACGCTCCGTTTTCATCTTTATGGTCGTTGAGAAATTCGCGCAAGCGCTCGGCTATGCCCTGCGGGGAGGGGATTCCGGCTATGCCTACCGTATTGTCGGCGGTGCGTCGGCACTCTTCAAGACCGAATTTTCCCAGTAGAAAGAATGCTTCACGGGGTTCGGTTGCTATCCAGTTGGGGTTGCCGCGTCCGGCATTGAGGAATGTTGCGGTGGAATTGTGGGCGTCGGCCTGAGCCATTTCTATGAGCTTGTTTTTGATCTCAAAAGGACTCATCTGCTCGAGACGTTTTTCGAAATCACGATTTTCGGGGTTGATGCGTTCGTTGTTTTTCATTGTTTTGAGGTTAGGGAGTTGACGTCGGTATAGACGGGTTTTAATATGTGGGCTATGAGGTCATCAGCACTATGGCCACACCCATCAATATCAGCATTGTGTTGCCGACGGCGTATGTGACCGTGTAGCCCATGGCAGGCAGAGTGCTGCCCAATGATTCCTGTATGGCGCCGAGGGCCGCGGTGGTGGTGCGGCTTCCGGCACAGCAGCCGAGATTTATGGCCGGGCGGAACTTGAATATTTTATGCCCGATGATGACACTGAGTATTAGCGGAAGCGATGTGCAGACTATGCCTGCCAGAAACAGTCCGAAGCCCACTTCCTTGATTCCGCTGACGAATGATGGCCCGGATGTGATGCCGATTACGGCGATAAACATGTTCAGGCCAAGATTGTTCATGATCCATACGGCTTCCTTGGGAATGCGTCCGAATGATGGGCGTTTCGACCGGAGCCATCCGAAAATCAGACCTGAGATCAGAGTGCCGCCGCTTGTGCTGAGACTGACCGGGATATTGCCGGCATGAATTGTGAGTACACCTATCAGACAGCCTATTACTATGCCGAGACCGACGAGTATGAGGTCTGATGCTGTTTTGGGACGGTCAACGTATCCGAGTCGGGGGGCGGCAGTGTTGACTTCCGATGCGAGTCCTACAAGAGTCAGAGTGTCTCCTGCCATGAGTTTTGTTTTGGCCAACACGGGAATGGCCACACCTCCGCGGTCGATTGATTTGATCGAAACCCCGTACATGTATGTCTGTGAGCGCAGCTCATCGACTGTAAGCCCGGCTACGGTTTTTCTGGTGATCATTACAGGAATCTGTTCTGCCGGGAAGTCAAGAAGTTCGGCATCGTTGACTTCAGGGCCGATCCAGCTTTCGTCTTCGATTATATATTCGCGGCGTCCGCTCAACACTATTTCATCTCCTTTGGTGATGCGGGTTTCCGGAGTCGGTTCGATGATGTTGTGGCCTGAGCGTACGCGTTCGATAAACAGGCGTCGGCCTTGTGAGTGCAGATGCGACTCGATCTGGGCGACGCTCTGTGGAGAGTCGAAGAAATCGGATGTGACGCTGTATGCGCGGAAAGCCACCGGGCGGTTGGCGATGATGTATGCCGGATCGGATGTGAGCGAACTTTCGTTCATTTCCTTCTCAAGGGCTGCGGTGTCGGCCTTGACTTTCTTGATTCCGCCAAGCATCCATGGTCCGAGGTTGGCAAGGATATATGCAGATCCGATAGTGCCGAACACATAACACACCGCGTAGGCCACAGGAATAATGTCGATCAATACTTTTTTACGCGCAGCATCAATTCCGAGAGTTCCCATGGTGTCGGTGCCGACACCTATCACCGCGGAAATTGTCTGTGATCCGGAAAATAATCCGACGGCTTCACCGGCATTGTAGCCCATGACTTTGACCACGCCCCACGTGACTGACAGGCAGAGCAGACACACGACAGCGGCAAAAAGCACCTGCTTTATGCCGTCGCCGCGTAAAGCCCGGAAAAACTGTGGACCGACGCTATAGCCGATCGCAAAAAGAAAAAGCAGAAAAAATACGTTTTTGACAGGCCCGGGGATGGCTATGTCCATCTGACCGACCAAAACTCCGACGAGGAGGACCGAAGTCACTACCCCGAGCGAGAATCCCTTGTATTTCAGAGAGCCTATCCAGAACCCGATTCCGATAGTCAGGAAAATCGGAATGGAAGGATTGTCGCGGCATGTCTGAGCAAACCAATCGAATAGTTCCATGGAAAAATAAATAGTGTGTGTTTAAATTTTAATTATTGTGTTAAATCTGGTAGATAGATATCGTGTATCGGATGTTCTGATGTAAAAACGCCAGACTCCGTATGATGGTTCGGAGTCCGGTGTTTTGTGCGATTGAAAATCGAGCGAGAGTTTAGTATCCTTTGGAATGAGGAAAATAATCGAAGTCGGTCAGTTGGTTGTCGGGATCGGGGCGGTCGAATGAGAGATCGGACATGTCTGTGTCCGGTTGGACATCAGAAATAACGTGACCTTCGCTTTCTGCAGTCTTATTGAATGGATCAGGCGGCGGTATTCTGCTCCCGGAGCAGTCTTGTCCTTTGAAATTGTTCTTGTCATTCATCTTGTTTTAGAGTTTGTGTTATATTCGCAAATGTAGCAAAAAAATCGAAGAACGCAAATTTACAATCCTTCAAGTGTGTTGCAAAGATTTTACCCCTTCTCAGTATTGATTGCCATTGATTTGAGAATAGAACCATACTCTCTCCACATCGCATTTATGATTTTGTCATTCTTGATGTGGTGGGTCAATGAGCGGGTCATATCTTCAAAGGCCTTCCGTTCGCTGTCAGTGTTGCGTAATGCTATCTGTGCACATGTCCTGTAGATTGCCCTGATGTCCATAATAAAGAACGGATAAGCTGGTGAGGTCGGTTGCATCGCGCAGTATGTCTCGGACATAATTCTGACAATATTCATAAGGGATTGCAGCCGTGTGGCTTGCGATGTCGACGATGTAATGGAGCATGACGAGCGACGGCGGTATGCGTAGTGTGGCATAGAACCGAATGTAACAGATTTGGCGTGCAGCAGCATATGTGGTGTCCATAACTCATCTTCGTGAATCAATCCCGGCTCAAAGAATAATTCCGATTGTTCCAGCATAGAGCGACGGCAGAAATATGTATAAACCATCGGGGCGAACCGTCGGGACCGGACAACCGAGTTCAAGTATTCAGCGCCGGTCATTATGGGGTGTTCATTATGCAGGTTTTCAGAATAACTCCAGATACCTACAGCCCCGTTGTCATAATAGATCTTTACTTTGCCTACCACAACATCGACATCTCCCCGATAAGCAATGCTCAAATAGTAATGCAGTGAGTCGGGCAATAGCCAGTCGTCACTGTCCACGAAGAGCACATACTTACCGACGGCTGACCGTAGGCCTGTATTTCGTGCGACCGAAAGCCCCTGATTCTTCTGACACTCGTACCGAATGCGGCTATCTTGCTTTGCATACCGCTTTAGAATGTCGACAGAGTTGTCCGTGGAACCGTCATTTACTATGATGACTTCCATATTTACTCCTTTTTGCGACAGGATAGAATCCAGGCATGTTGTAATGAATGTTTCAGTATTATATACCGGTACAATAACCGATAGCTCCGGTTGTGGTCGCTTGTTCATATTCCTGTATCGTTTATTTTATGGAACATACATTTTTAACAATTTGTTTACCGGAAACAGTCATTCTGAACCTTGTGTCAGAATATATTGTTTTGCTTAAATAAATTCTATACTTTCCGCTATGGCAAATTATCCTACTCTTGCGGTTCTGATCAGGTCTCATAACGCGATAGGACGCATTGACTCGTGTATTGCTTCGGTGCATTCTAAACAGATTCTGCAGCCTGACAAAATTTATGTATGCGATGACTGCAGCACGGATGGCACGTGGGCGTTCCTGCAATCCCAATATGGCAACGACAAGCACTTCGTTTTGCTTCGGAATGCTTCCAACCACGGCCCGGGATATACGATGAGACGCCTTATAAAGTCATGTGATACTGATTATTATATGCTGATAGACGACGATGATACATGGATAAGATCTGATGTCGTCGAACGTGTAAAGCTCGATATTGTGTCCCACGATTTTCCGGACAAAATCTATTATAGGGCCAACGATGTGTGCAACTGGCGGCTCCACACCATTTTCGCTTACAAGACCAAACGGATGCAGGAATTGGCTTACTTTTCTTTATGGTGTAATGATGATGACTATACATTGCAGACTTTAGGCCCTGATTTTAAGGAAACAATATTGGACGATTATGTTTTTCAATGTACTTATGTCGGCCACGGGATAAGCCGTCTCAGGCCGTCAGCAATATATAGATACCTTCATCAGATATGCAAAAACATATATCTTGGAAATATGGAACTTGCAGCACGGATGTATCTGCAATTCCCTTATCTTAACGAGTGTTCAGCACAAGATAGGGTAATATATGATGAACTGACAGACTATTTCAATATAACAAAATAAAGAACAACCGAGCCTATTATTCCGCAGATATAAGTTTGCGGAATAGTTTCATATATTTGTTTGCCATTGCAGATGCTGAATACTTTGTGCGCAATAAATGGCGGTTGTATGCAGCATATTGTTTCTTTTGCTCCATAGGTGCATTTAATGCCTGTTCAATCGAAATAGCAAGTCGTTTTGCATAAGCATTTAAGTTTTTTCCATAGTTAATATGTGCGACAAATGCGTTTACGTCATCACTAAACATATCACACAGTCCGTTTCCGTTAGATGATACTATAGGAATTCCGGCATTCATCATCTCCAATGCTACATAACTACACTGCTCTGTATAGGAAGACTGCACCCCGGTGTCGGCTATCGCATACCACTGATTTAACTCTTTTTTTGTTAGTTGACCTGTTAATATCACATTGGTTGCAATCTCTGTATGATATGTAATCAAGTCTGCAAAACCGTGTATATGACCAACAAACACACACCGTACTGCAATATTTTTCTGCCGCAAAAAATGTAGGGCTTCTAATAATGCGGCAGCTCCTTTATGATATGCCGGTCTACCAACGTATAGTATAATTTTTTCGTCCTTGGTCAACCCGAATTTTGCACGGATTTTTTCGCGATTCACATTCCTTTTTGACTGGGATGGATTAAGCCCATTTTCAATACGTACAATCTTCAGTCGGGGAACATGATATATGCCACATAAGATGTTCTCAGTTGATTTTGACAAACATACGACCTTGTCTACTTCTTCATATATCTCTAATTCTTTCTTGCAATATTCTTCAATTCCTTTTGTGTCAACCTGCATAGGACTATTCTTGAAAACTTTGCTAAGTAATTTCCGATGGCCCAATAAAGGCGCGCACCATCCTTGATCATGTATAACAAAGATTGACTTTGACTTAGAAAATTGCAATTTCATCGCACGGATAAAATCAGCGCTTGGAGAATGATTGAAGATGAATATGTTATGTTCTGAATCGTCGAGATACAAGCGTAACAGTGGCCATATCACATCCCCGCACGCTCTCCACTTGCCATTACACACGGGCGGCAAAGCGTATTCATTGCCGTAATCACGCCGATTTACTGTAAGCGTATCGCACTTGGCGTTCAATGAAATCAACGTAATATCCGGTGAGTAGATTTTATGAAGAGAATGTATCAGCACATCTCGGTATGTGCCTATGCCGTTCTGGCGGGAGCTGTTATTCTCGTCGACAAAAAGAATGTGCATATCCATTATTCAAATGCTTTAACATATAACCTGCTATGCCGTTGACCAGTGAGAGATTTCTTGTCGGAATATCTGAAAAATCTTCGATAAACGGACCGACGGATATTTTTATCGGTTTCATTGAGCCGCTCAGGCAGTCGGTTAACATCTGCTTGCTGTTCGGAGGGAATGCCGCGGGATTGCTCTCGATAATCCAGATCCATTTTTCGAGATATTCATTATCAAACGGGGCTTTAAGGTTTGCAATATGATTCCCTTGGAGTCGTGCCCGGACATAGAGCCACAGACCTCCCAGTCCGGATTCAAGGCTAAAATCCGACACTCTTGACACGTCTATTTTCATAATGTCAGCGTCAACATCCGAACAGTATGCTTCGGCATAGCCATCCAAGATACCTTCTTGAACAAGATATTCAATTCCCCAGCAAATGCCGCTTAGGCCGGTAGCAAAACTAATGTCTCGCAACGCACCCGCCCTGCTGAAAACATTGTCGCAAATGAAGTCGGCAATCGTTTCCAATTGAGGAATATTGTGTTGCCGCGCATATTTCGACAACGCAATGACATAACCCATTTGCCCACGGAATAGCCCCACTTCATTCGGTGAGTCCATACTGTGGAGGACCAAATAATTGATGATGGACTCCTGTACATTAAATTCAGTTCTCATATGGAAACTAAAAAATATTGAACTACGAAAGATAGGGGTAATCTTCGACATTATATGGCCAAATTATTTCTCTCCCATTTATAAAATCGGTTGGAGTTCCTTGTAATGGCAGGTTATCTGGCCAATGAACTTGTTTTTCAAATTCCGTAGTAACTTCAGGCATTGTTATGTTTAAGTTATACCTATCAAAAAAAGCAATACCTTGATTTTTCCCACCTGCAAACCATTGTGTTAAAATATTCCATGTAAGTTCAGACCCTAACTGTATATAAGCCGCAATAATATATTTGTTGACTTTGCTTTTTTCTTCGGTAAAATATGTCATAACATATTGAACTTTGACGCAGTCACCTGGTAAATCTTTAATCTGGTTATGCCGAGAGGCACACGGTCCGCAGTACGGATTACTAAAAACAGTTATTGTTTTTTCTGCCTCTGGATTGCCGAATATCAGGCAGGAGCAATTTTGCGTAGATATATCACTTGTTATACCTTCACTCATATATGTATCAATAACTATTTCATCTAATTTAATATCATTATAACGTATATGCCATTCTTCCCCCTCTATTTTCGCCTGGATAAGTTTCATTACCCAATTAGTAAGCCAAACGGTCAATAGGTAGGTACAACAAAGAGCCAATCCCATAGGCCACACTTCATTGGGAAAACGTAAATATCCTCCTATCCAAACAAAGATAGCCTGAAACCACATCAATATCAGCACAATAAGGCATAATGCACACCAACTTTTTGCCTTAGCTTTCTGATAATAAAGACTCCAAAATGAAAATGGCAAAACTGCGGTAGCCACTATTCCGAACCAAAAGTATATATCATTCCCAAGTATTACGCATATAAGATTAACACCAAAAAAACTTAATCCTATTTCGCTGAGTTTTATAATACCAAACAGGCGACCACCATTGGAATCAGTAACCGTTCCGCAATCATTTTCCGCCACCAATCCACATATTCTATCTGTTAGCTTGTTAGGTATATGTAGTTGTTTTTGTAGTAGCAGGATACTAATAAATATTCCGGCAGAATTGGTCAGAATTAGCGCATAATATGTCCACTCATAGGATTTGAGGTTTGTCAAAACACCATATATGAATAAATATATGCTGACGGCCAGTGCTGCATAAGTAAAAAAACGCTCATACCTTGATATTTTGATGGAATCCGTAAGAGACATATTTAACTCATTTTGTGGTATTGAATCAATAATAAGAGCTCTCCCGTTCCATTGCGTGATAAAATTTTCAAGCGGCATTTCCTGAAGGTGTTTTTTGTGATCATCTTCAAAGAACTTGACGACATCATTAGATATAGAATCTATTAGTACCCAATGATTATTTAAAATTGTTACAAATGGGCACAAATCTTCACAGATTAAATACTTATCCTCGAGTTTTATTCCTCGATTAGCAATATTAAATTTGTTTAAAATATTCGAAAGTGCATATAAAGAATTATTGTATGGTTCATACTTAAGCATATTATTTAACACATACGCTGGTTGATTAACTCCATGTCTAGTGAGTATAAGATGTATTATTTCTTTCATCGGTTAAAAATGTTTCGTATATGGCGGTTTTTATTTCAAACAAATTGTAAGTGTTAGTTGTTCAATAAACAGCGCAGTATATATTCCAAGCTATCTAAAAATTAGCTTGAAATTCTATGGAAGATTTTTTTTGTGCAAAAAATTTGGTGTTATGAATTATTTAGCATAATTTAGCCGCACTAATCTTTTAGTGGTAAAAGACGATGAAAAATAGTAATACAATACATCTGACGGAGAAAGAACGGGAGATAATGAATCTCATATGGGAACTGGGCCATTGCAGTGTCAGAAAATTGCTTGAACACTTGCCGGAGCCAAAGCCGCATTTTAATACAGTGTCTACATTCGTGCGTATCCTTGAACAGAAAGGTCTTGTTGGGCGTCGAGAGGGAGATGGTCGTGGCAGCGAGTTTTATGCCATTCTTCCGCGTCAGAAGTATCGAAAAAGTACTCTGAATGACATAGTAAATAAATTGTTTGGTAGTAGTTTCGCTATGGTTTCTATGCTCGTTGATGATAATAATCTGACAGCTGAGCAACTTGAGGAATTACTAGAACTGGCAAGAAATAAAAAACAGCCACAATGACACGACTATTCTCTTTGGCAATATTAACGATTGTTCCCATTGCGTTGTTATGGGGCACTTATCGGTTTGTGTTGGCTCGCTCCAAAAGTGCATTGTGGTTTAACCGGGCATTTCTGCTTGCTGGCGTTGTTGGAATAGTAATAGTGTCCTTAGCTTCCGAATATGCTGTATTCAGTGCTTTCAGCGGATTGTCCGAGTCTACAACAGATGATGCATCTGTTGCTGTGATCAATTCACAACAAGGCATTCCAATCGGTATTACATCTTCAGCGGGTCTGCAGATGTCATTGACTCACACCGCAGGAAATTTTGACTATGCGAGATTGGTTACTATCAGTTATATAAGCGGCGTAGCTGTTGCGTTATTCCTGACATTATGTAATTTGGTGCAACTATGGAATACGCGTCGTAGGTGTACTTTGTCTCATTTTGTTGGCGTGCCAGTTTGGATTTCACCCGATAGAGACGTTATGCCGATGAATATCGGACGGACGATTATTATCAACCGGTTTGATTATCAAGTAAATGCCGAAATGATAATAGCTCACGAACAAGCCCATATGAGTTTGGGCCATACATATGACCTGATATTTATGCAGTTGCTGGCTATTATCTGTTGGTTTAATCCATTCATTTGGTTGCTTCGAAGAGAACTGAAACGACTTCACGAGTTCCAGGCGGACGAAACCGTCATTAATATGGGGGTAAACCGTACAGAATATCAGACCATGCTAATAAAGACCGCATCAAGTCGGACTACATCAGGATTGTCTATTGAAAACAATCTTAATTATAAAAATCTCAAAAACAGAATTATTATGATGAATTTGAAAGCAGAATCGTGGGTTCGCAAGCTGTGGCTTGTGCCCGCTTTGATAATTTGTTGCGCCATCTGGGCGTCGTGCTATTCATCCGCTGAAAAACTAGCGGCGAGTGTTTCTTCGTCGGACAACGTCTATAAGACTTTCGCCGAATATAGGGCTGCAGGCACTACGGAAACTGCAGCAAAAGACAGCGTACGCGAAAAGTTCGCCTATGACGGGCAAACACAGTTTGTCATATATGGGGTTGACGTAACATCTCCTGAGTTCAAGGAATGGGATTTCATATTGATTCACGACCTTTCCGCTTCAAATTTGCCCGACAGCTATTATGATGGCTACTCGATGCCGCTGACAAAGGCAGTCGTGGCAATTCGCAAAGAAGTTATCCGTCATCTTGCGCCTCGTGCGTCCAAATTCATAATCGACGGCAAAGAGGTTGCCGACGAAGAATTTGACCGACTTTCCGGAGGTGATATCCAGCGCGTTACACTCAATGGCTATTCCATAGAAATCGCCAAGCGTTTATGGCCCAGAAATGAACATAATCCGGAAATCAGAATGGCTGTCGACAACGAGACGCGGCTTATGCGTGACCTTTTCGGCGATGAAGCATTTGCTGATTAAAAATACGATTTGTAAGTACTCGTCGTAATATCGTACAAATTAGACGGTACCGTCATTAAGATGACACCGTCTAATTTGTAAAAGGTATATTATTTAGTGTCTGAACAATGTAACCCTGCATTGGCGTAGTTTGGAACACATCGACCACGAGAAACTATAGGATAACCATTAGATGATGTCGTTGTGAATTCGCAATAGTCATTAGCGCATTTGCCACAACAAACTCGTTCTTTCACGGGTAAGTTGGCACCAGATCCTCCACAATCGAAGGGAGGTAACCCATTGGCACATTTCGGTGTAGTTCCAGAACTGCCAGAGTCTGATAGCAATCCTGTTACGTAATCATATACGTCCTGACTAATGCTTTCTGATTTCATTTCAGTTTCAGAAAGATTTGTCCCTAAATGAATCTTGTTCTTTTTCATAATAAAAATTGTAATAGTGAATATATGTTGAGAACACCTCAAACAATAAAATGTTCATTCTGGAAAAGATGCGCGCTAATATGATTGATAGATCTGATTGAGCGAGATTCGTAATATTGCAGACCAAATTGTTTGAAATAAAAAATTATACGTATATTTACCCCACTATAATTATTGGCTAATAGTTTATTTATGAAAAAGATTCTATTTATTGCATGTCTGTTATTGATTCTTAGTGCTTGCGGAACTAGTGATGACAAAACCACGGTAGTCGACTTAGTAACCGTGCCTGCGACTTCTGATCGGTGGACATACCTGATTGACGGCGATAATCAGCTAGTCGCCTTTACCACTGATTCGGTTGGAAAGGCTAGTCTGGATTTGGAAATTGATTCTGTAAAGCACCTGATTCTTATTCATTCGGACTCTAATTTTAGCGCTGAGACTTGGGTTATGCCCGGTGAGCAGTGTGAGATAACAGTAAACCGCGTGGCGCCTGAACCAGAGCGCCAGATTTCTACTACCGGCGTGTTCAAGGAGAGGACCGAAGCCGCTTATTCAAAAGCATTCGGCGAATTTTACCAGCTGGTTGCAAATGATAATTTCTATGTCGAGCTTAACGGCGATGAAGTTGGCTATGTTGACTTCCTTATCGCAAAGTATAAGGAGCACCTCGACACGCTGAATTGCCATCCAGAATGGCCATCAGCGGTCAGAAAGGAGGCTCTGCGAACTCTGAACAACAAGATGATTGACCACATCGAAGACCCTACTTTCTGGCTGGAATTCTGCGCGAATTTGCGAGGATACACTGACCCAATTGCACCCACCTCGCTTTCTAAAAAGAGTAAAGAACGAGCGTATAAGGTTATAGTAGAATAACTGATGGGATTATAATCAGCAGATAGAGCCATCCTAGACCGGAAAACCATGCAAAATTGAGGCATAGCAATAATTATTTTTTCTCAACAGTCTGATTCAGAGTGTAAAAATCAATCCAAATCGTTGTGTCTCCAATTCTCGCACAACAATCACAATATCCATAATTTCAAAGAACTCTTATGATTTTTAGTGGACACAAATGAAATTCTTGACAAAATAAATACTTAATTACCCACTTCTCTTTATGACAACGCATCTCTTATGGGCATTTATAGCCCTTATTATTACTGGTTGTACCACAAGAACGGACATCTCACTCCCAGTTAATGAAATTAAGCAAGGCGTAGCCGAAGTTACTATAAAAGTTAACGACCAGTCTGAGATTATGTCTGCTAAAGATATCGTTGGTGAAGTATATTGGAAGCCATTACTTGACTATAATTATGTTGATACTGTGAACCTCATACCTGAGCCCGCTATTATTACGAATGGAACGGGACTAGTGCCGATGGAAACGCTATACCAGGACGCAGTAAGTATGATAATCAGGACAACCAACGGGCAAGATATATGCCATCTTAATATTGGTTTATCACAGAGTTCGCCCCAAATAATTACGCTGAACTTCAATGCAGACGGAAAATTCCTTAACGTTGATGTTGAGGGTGGTACTGGCAGGAGTGACATTTCAGGCCAGTATGGTAGAATATTTGAAGCTTACGGCTCATCAAGTATTGGCACAAAGGAAATCTGGGAGGATAGTGAAAAATTTTTGAATTGGCAGTTAGAAAAGGAATTGCCGGAAAATATTAGTGCCGTCAAAGCGGCTGAAATTTCGGACGTAGAACGTTGTTGGATTACTCGCGCGTTAGAGCGCGATTACTGTCTAACTCGAATTGTTCCATACAAGGAGCGTGCTCTTACTTTCGGCGTGGATTTTGCCAATGTTGATAGCTCGAAAATAATAGCGCCCGAAAGTAGCTTCTATCGGTTTCTGAACAATTTGGATTATTCAACTGATATGCTAAATGACTTTCCCCTTGGATTACGTAGAGAAATGAATGCAATTCTTCGGGTGCTTTTGCCTAAGATTCAGTTTATCGGAGAAACACCGGTTGAAGAATGGAAAAGAAAGGCCATTAAGGAACTTAAGGGTATTATAGATAATCCTACGCCTCTTCTGCTTAATCTCCTTGCGGCGACTGCTTATTTGCAGCAAATTCAAGGCCAAAATCTACCTTTGACAGATGTGCAAATTGCTAATATTAAATCAGCGTTTGTGAACGATGACCTTGGGGAAATTATTCTATCTCGTAATGCTAATCCTTATCCAAATGTAAATCATAATATTATATGGCAGTGATTAGCAACAAGCGAGTGTGTTTTTAGAAACTATTTCCTATTTTTTTATTGTTCGAATAGTGAACAAATTGTATTTTAGTTTGTTTATAAGGAAGATAATAAAAGCATAATAAACGTGAGTTCGATATAAGTAATCAGAACAACGTCAATTGATTGTCCGCCACAAA
>ERZ778496.1574-NODE-1574-length-15778-cov-4.525727_pt1 | contig 15778 bp, 17 predicted proteins | sample MGYA00433099_ERZ778496 | MGnify/ENA primary metagenome ERZ778496 (study PRJEB29527, sample SAMN07138962) | mouse gut metagenome | material: feces | host: mouse | place: China:Nanjing | collected 2016-01-25 ... | reverse complement strand
GAGCGTAACAGCTTCTCCACATCAGCAGAAGCGGCTTTCGAAGAGAACTTTAAGGTTCCAAGTGCCCTGTTCACCTCCATTCCGCGAATCATATCAACGACATATCTCATCTTTCGCGGAGAGGAAGGCACATTCTGCAACTTAGCAAAAAACTGGGTTTTGAGGGCTTCTTTTCTTTTTTCAGCCGCAATTTTCTTTCTTGCTCCCATTTATTTAATTACTTTATTATTTCAAATAATCAACCTGCTTACTTTTTCTTGTTACCAGCATGGCCACCAAATTTACGCGTAGGTGCGAATTCGCCCAATTTATGTCCAACCATATTTTCAGTAACATATACAGGAATAAACTTATTTCCGTTATGAACTGCAATTGTATGACCTACAAAATCAGGAGATATCATTGAAGCTCTAGCCCAAGTCTTAACTACACTCTTCTTTCCGCTCTCATTCATCGCGAGAACCTTCTTTTCGAGCTTAACCTCAATATATGGACCTTTTTTTAATGAACGACTCATAATTTACTCAGATTTTCTTATTACTTCTTATTACATCTTTCGATTATATACTTGTTGGACTGCTTCTTCGGAGCTCTCGTCTTCAGGCCCTTAGCATACAATCCCTTACGTGAGCGCGGATGTCCTCCGGACTGACGACCTTCACCACCACCCATCGGGTGATCAACCGGGTTCATTACAACACCACGGTTGTGAGGACGACGACCTAACCATCTAGAACGACCGGCTTTACCTGATTTTTCAAGACCATGGTCTGAATTACCTACACTACCAACTGTAGCCTTACAAGCAGCAAGAATCTTTCTGGTTTCGCCAGAAGGCATCTTAATAATCGCATAATCGCCTTCTTTCGAAGTCAACTGAGCAAAAGCACCGGCAGAACGCACTAACTTGGCACCCTGTCCCGGACGAAGCTCAATATTGTGAATAATAGTACCAACGGGAATATTTGCCATAGGCAAAGTATTACCTACCTCAGGAGCGGCATCACTACCTGAAACCACTGTTTGGCCAACTTCCAATCCGTTCGGAGCGATGATATAGCTCTTTGCTCCGTCCGCATAATACAACAAAGCGATACGAGATGAACGGTTAGGATCATACTCGATAGACTTTACTGTCGCAGGAATGCCATCTTTGTTTCTCTTGAAATCGATAATTCTGTACTTTTGTTTGTGACCGCCACCGATATAACGCATTGTCATCTTACCAGTGTTGTTACGACCACCTGTACTCTTCTTACCTACTACAAGAGACTTCTCTGGTGTACTTGCAGTGATTTTATCAAATGCACCAATAACTTTGTGTCTCTGCCCCGGTGTTGTGGGCTTTAATTTACGTATTCCCATTTCTTTTTTTAGATATTACTAAAGAAATCAATTGTTTCTCCTTCTTTCAACGTTACGATAGCCTTTTTAAAAGCAGATTGCTTGCCATTGATAATACCAGATTTGGTATAGCGGCTTTTCTTCTTGCCCGAGTAGTTGATGGTATTAACATCAACTACTGTTACATTGTACATGTCTTCAATGGCTTTTCTAATCTCTAACTTGTTGGCATCAGGAGAAACACGAAAACCATAGCGATTATCCATTTTTTCCGTAATCGCTGTTTGCTTCTCAGTTACTATAGGTTTAATAATAATTCCCATTTTTCTACTCCTTATGCGTTAAACAGTTTTTCAATAACAGCTACAGAACTTTCGGTCAACACCAAATTCGAAGCGTTCAACACTCCGTATGTATTTAGTTCAGAAGCTATTACAACATTTGCCTTTTCCAAATTTCTGGCCGACAAATATACGAAATTATTTTTCTCTGATAAAACCAAAAGTAACTTTCCGTCAGCCACTTTCAGATTCTTAGCAATTGTTACGAATTCTTTAGTCTTAGGAGCTTCCAAAGTGAAATCTTCTACAACTACGATTGCGTTATTCTTTGCTTTGTAAGTCAAGGCTGATTTACGAGCCAGACTCTTTACTTTCTTGTTCAATTTGAACTCATAATCTCTCGGTCTCGGACCAAATACACGGCCACCACCAACCAATACCGGAGAGTTGATGTCGCCACGACGAGCTCCACCACCACCCTTCTGGCGGATCAATTTACGAGTACTACCAGAAACTTCACTTCTTTCTTTTGATTTGTGAGTTCCCTGACGCTGATTAGCCAAATACTGTTTTACATCCAAGTAAATAGCATGATCATTGGGCTCAATGCCAAAGATAGCATCGTTCAATGTTACCTTTCTTCCGGTATCTTCACCTTTAATATTTAATACGCTCAGTTCCATTACTTTTCAATTAATAAGATTGAACCTTTTGCTCCTGGAACAGATCCCTTTACCAATAAAAGGTTGTGTTCCGGCATTACCTTGATCACTTGAAGGTTCTGAACGGTTACACGTTCGTTACCCATCTGGCCGCCCATTCGCATACCCTTGAATACTTTCGCAGGGTAAGAACAAGCACCGATAGAACCCGGCTTACGAGCACGGTTATGCTGACCGTGAGTAGTCTGACCTACACCACCAAAACCATGACGTTTTACTACACCTTGGAAACCTTTACCCTTTGATGTACCCACTACATCCACGAAACCTGCGTCTTCCAAGAAGTCTACAGTGATCACGTCACCCAACTTGTACTCAGTTTCGAAATTCTTGAACTCGGCCAAGTGTCTTTGAGGTGCTACACCGGCTTTCTTGAAGTGACCCATCTCAGGCTGTGTCGTGTGCTTCTCTTTCTTCTCTTGGAAACCCAACTGTACAGCTTCATAGCCATCTTTCTCCAAAGTCTTGATCTGTGTAACCACACAAGGACCCACTTCGATAACAGTGCATGGAAGATTTTTTCCCTCGGCACTGAAAACGGATGTCATTCCGATTTTTTTTCCTAATAATCCTGGCATTTCACTAATTTGTTAATAAACTTACACTTTAATTTCTACTTCAACACCACTGGGCAATTCCAGCTTCATCAATGCGTCAACTGTCTTTGCAGTCGAGCTGTAGATGTCGATTAATCTCTTATAAGAAGAGAGTTCGAACTGCTCACGAGACTTTTTGTTAACGAAAGTCGAGCGGTTCACAGTAAAGATACGCTTGTGCGTAGGCAGAGGTATCGGGCCGCTAACAACTGCACCGGTAGCCTTAACCGTCTTCACGATCTTCTCGGCAGACTTGTCTACCAGAGAATAATCGTAAGACTTTAATTTAATTCTGATCTTTTGGCTCATATCTATATATATGTTTCTAAATTATTTGATCAAATCAGCACGACCCTGTACTTCCGTCAATACCTGCTTAGCGATAGAAGAAGATACCTGAGCATAGTGTGAGAACTGCATTGAAGAAGTTGCACGACCTGAAGTGATAGTACGCAAAGCTGTCACATAGCCGAATGTTTCAGCCAGAGGAACTTTAGCTTTTACGATACGAGCACCCGTACGGCTTGTCTCCATACCTTCAACTTGCCCGCGACGTTTGTTCAAGTCGCCGATCACGTCACCCATGCTTTCTTCCGGAGTAACAACTTCCATCTGCATGATCGGTTCCATCAAAGCAGGACCTGCCTTTTCGGAAGCGTTCTTGAATGCCTGGATGGCTGCGATTTCGAAAGACAACTGGTCAGAGTCAACCGGGTGGAAAGAACCATCGATCAAAGTAACTTTCAGTTGATCCAACGGATAACCTGCCAATACACCGTTCTTCATAGCCTTTTCGAAACCTTTCTGAACTGACGGGATAAATTCCTTAGGAACGTTACCACCCTTCACTTCATCGATGAACTGCAAACTTCCTTCAAAGCCTTCATCTGCCGGTTCGATACGGACAATGATATCGGCAAACTTACCACGACCACCGGACTGCTTCTTGTAAACTTCACGAAGTTCGACAGATTTGGTGATAGCTTCTTTGTAAGTAACCTGAGGCTTACCCTGATTACATTCAACTTTGAATTCGCGTCTCAGACGGTCGATAATGATATCCAAGTGAAGCTCACCCATACCGCTGATGACAGTCTGTCCTGTTTCTTCGTTCGTCTGAACCGTGAAGGTCGGGTCTTCTTCGGCCAACTTAGCCAAGCCCATGCCCAGTTTATCCAAATCCTTCTGCGTCTTGGGTTCCACGGCGATACCGATAACCGGATCAGGGAAGTCCATAGATTCCAATGTGATCGGAGCGTTTTCGTCACACAGCGTATCACCAGTACGGATATCCTTGAAACCTACACCTGCGCCGATATCACCACAACCGATCGTTTCCATCGGATTCTGCTTGTTAGAGTGCATCTGGAACAGACGGGAGATACGTTCTTTTTTGCCAGAACGCGTATTCAAGACATAAGAACCGGCGTTGATTGAACCTGAATAAACACGGAAGAAACAAAGACGGCCTACGTATGGGTCGGTAGCGATCTTGAACGCCAAAGCTGCCATCGGTTCCTCAAACAACGGTTTGCGGACAACGACTTTTTCAGGATCACCCGGATCCGTACCTTCAATGGCTTCTGTGTCTTCAGGAGACGGCAAATAAGCGCAGACTGCATCCAGCAACGTCTGAACACCTTTGTTCTTGAATGAAGATCCGCAAGTCATCGGGTTGATCTGCATAGCCAATGTTCCCTTACGGATAGCCGCGTGAATCTCTTCTTCTGTGATAGTCGAAGGATCATCGAAGTATTTTTCCATGATCGCGTCGTCACATTCTGCCAAAGCTTCGAGCATCTTGTCGCGCCATTCTTCAGCTTCAGCCTGAAGATCCGCCGGGATTTCTTCTACGCTATAGTCGGCTCCCATCGATTCGTCATGCCAATAGATGGCCTTCATCTTGATCAGGTCGACGATACCCTTGAATGTTTCTTCAGCACCGATAGGAATCTGGATCGGACACGGATGAGCGCCCAATACTTCCTTAACCTGGCGAACCACTTCGTAGTAGTTTGCACCCGAACGGTCCATCTTGTTTACATAACCGATACGAGGCACGTTATATTTGTCAGCCTGGCGCCATACGGTTTCAGACTGCGGTTCCACACCACCTACGGCACAGAAAGTAGCAACAGCACCGTCCAGCACGCGAAGAGAACGTTCAACTTCCACCGTAAAGTCCACGTGTCCCGGAGTGTCAATCAAGTTGATCTTGTATTTGTTGCCCAAATAGTTCCAGAAAGTAGTCGTTGCAGCAGATGTGATTGTAATACCGCGTTCCTGCTCCTGGGCCATCCAGTCCATCGTAGCAGTACCATCATGCGTTTCACCGATCTTATGGGTCAGACCTGTGTAAAACAAGATACGTTCGGAAGTAGTTGTTTTACCAGCATCGATGTGAGCCATGATACCGATGTTTCTTGTAAACATTAATTGTTTATCGTTTGCCATATTCTTTCTTAGCCTTTATAATTAAAATCTGAAGTGAGCGAATGCACGGTTAGCTTCGGCCATACGGTGCATATCTTCTTTTCTCTTGAATGCTCCGCCCTGGTTGTTGAAAGCATCTACAATCTCTGCAGACAGCTTGTCAGCCATAGTCTTACCACCACGTTTACGTGCGAAGATGATAAGGTTCTTCATTGAAATTGATTCTTTGCGGTCGGGGCGAATTTCAGTAGGGACCTGGAAAGTAGCACCACCTACACGGCGTGACTTAACTTCGACTTGAGGAGTAATATTGTCGAGTGCAGCTTTCCAAATTTCGAGAGCGGATTTTTCCTCGTTAGGCATTTTGGCCTTAACTGTTTCCAAAGCGGAATAGAAAATTTCGAAGGCAGTATTTTTCTTGCCATCATACATCAAATGGTTAACGAATCTCGTAACCTTTACATCACCGAAAACAGGATCCGGAAGGATCTGTCTTTTCTTTGGTTTTGCTTTTCTCATTTTGTTTTCAAAAATTTGTTCTTGTTGTTGGTTGCCTTCAATTTGTCTTCAACGGTTCCGCTGAACCATTTACTCAACCTTATAGCCTATCCAAATAACTCAAACCAGCTTTAATACTTAAATTTAAATTCTCAGTTTGAAGGGATACTAATTACTTCTTCTTTCCTTTAGCTGCAGCTGCTGCCTGTCCCGGTTTCGGACGTTTAGCGCCGTATTTGGAACGTCTCTGAGTACGTCCGTTTACGCCTGCAGTATCCAAGGTTCCACGTACAATGTGATAACGTACACCAGGAAGGTCCTTGACACGACCACCGCGAACCAATACGATTGAGTGTTCCTGCAGGTTGTGTCCTTCTCCCGGAATGTAAGAGTTTACTTCTTTTCCATTTGTCAAACGAACTCTCGCTACTTTACGCATTGCAGAGTTAGGCTTCTTCGGAGTTGTAGTGTAAACACGAACGCAAACGCCACGTCTCTGCGGACATGAATCCAATGCGGGTGATTTACCCTTTTCCACCAAAGTTTCCCTTCCTTTTCTAACTAATTGCTGAATTGTAGGCATTTTTTTTCTTTTTTAAACTTTGAATGTGTTATTATTATAATTATCTATTTCTTATTTTGAGCTGCAAAGGTACACATTCTTTTCGGACTATCAACAAGTTGCGTCTTATTTTTCGTACTCCTCACGCTAAAACGCTGCAAAGGTACGCATTTGTTCTCGTTCCACAAGACCCATCTTTTATCCATTTACAAATAATTAACAATTATTTTTCAACAAACTCCGACAAGCCAGGACAGCCCGCTCTCTTTCATGAAAAAATCCGGCAGGCATCGGATAGAGAATCGATGCCTGCCGGATTCACGCTTGATGGTTATCGGAACGAAAACGAACGGTTATCCGAAGAGGGTATCGATCCCGCCTGCCGATTATTTGAAACGTTTCTCCAATTCCTCGTCCGTCAATTTCGAGATAATGGTCTTTCCATCGGGGGTAAGGTTCGACTCCTGGCAAGAAAAAAGAGAAGCGAGCAAGTTGTCCATCTCTTCACCGGACAGGATTTTACCCGGACGGATGGCAGCCGCCTTGGCCAAAGAAAGCGCCAGCGAGTCACAAATCTCCTCGTGCACTTCACAACCGGTCTCGATCGCACGATCGACCATATTCCGGATCAAAGATACCGGATCAAGATTCTCCACTCCGGCCGGAAGACCGTTGACCGCATAGCTGTTGTTCCCCAGGTTGGTCAAATCAAAACCGATAAACCGCATATCCTCGAGCAAGGCTGGCAAGACTGCCGCTTGACCGGCGGTAAACTCGACAATCTCAGGAAAAAGGACTTGCTGGGAAGCACCCCGCTGCTGCCTGATGTTCGCTATGTACTGGTCGAACAAGACACGGACATGGGCACGGTGCTGATCGATCAAAGCCAAACCCGACTTCAAGGAAGTTATGATGTATTTTCCTTTATATTGGTAACAGGGATTGGAGACGTCATTGAACAAACTGCCCGAAGCCTCCCGAACAGCCACTTCGTCGGCTTCGATGGCTGGCTCGGAAATATCCGACGCAAAAAAGGTCTCGGCCAACTCCGGATCCTGCCGCACGGCAGTCCGGTCTTCCTCGAAATCATTATAAAGCTTGGACCAGTCGAATTCCGGTTTCTTATAGGAAGAGGTTTCAAAAGGATTATACCCGGAATCCACCTGCACACGGGGGGCCTTATAAGGAGCCACTTCCTTCACGGGATTATAGACCGGTATATCAATGGCATCCTCCACATCGAAATCGATGGTCGGGATCGCACTGGACTTGGCCAATGCTTCGCGGACCGCTGCCATCAGGATTTGCCAGATCGGCTGCTCGTTTTCAAACTTGATCTCCGTCTTGGTCGGATGGATATTGACATCTATCGTCGCCGGGTCGAGCGTGAAATAGATAAAATAGTTTGGTTGTTCGCCTGCCGGAATCAGTTGCTCGTAAGCCTGCATGACCGCTTTATGAAAATACGGATGCTTCATGAAACGTCCGTTTACAAAGAAATACTGCAAAGCCCCCCTTTTCTTCGCCGAATCGGGACGCCCCACAAAGCCGGAGATCGTCACCAGCGAACTTTGCGCATCCACAGAAAGAAGCTTCTGGTTCAGCGTTTTCCCGTACACATTAACAATACGTTGCCTCAAACCGGATTCAGGCAGGTTGAATATCTCCGTATCATTGTGAAAAAGGGACAAAGCGACCTGCGAGTTAACCAAGGCAATCCGCTCGAACTCATTGATGATATTCCTGAACTCCGTCTCATTCGACTTCAGGAACTTCCGGCGGGCCGGGACATTGAAGAAGAGGTTCTTGACCGAAAAAATACTTCCTTCGGAGCAGGCATCCGGTTCGACACTTTCCAACTCGGAGCCCGAAAAAACAAGGTGCGTCCCCAGTTCGGCCCCTTTCAGACGGGTACGCAACTCCACTTGCGAAACCGCCACTATCGAAGCAAGCGCCTCGCCGCGAAACCCCATCGTACGGAGAGAGAAAAGATCGTCAGCAGTAGAAATCTTCGAAGTGGCATGCCGCTCGAAAGCCATGCGGGCATCCGTCTCGGACATGCCCTTCCCGTCATCGATCACCTGGATCAATGTACGGCCGGCATCCTTTATATTCACCTGGATATGCCCGGCTCCGGCATCCACTGCGTTTTCCACCAACTCTTTCACGACAGAGGCAGGACGCTGGATAACCTCGCCCGCCGCTATCTGATTGGCGATACTGTCAGGAAGTAAATGAATTATATCGCTCATTACATAAACAAGTACCAAAATATGCCACCCAGAATAGCGGCGGCCAATAACAACTTCATGTTCTTGTATGTCCGGCTCCGGGAATCATGCCCGTTGTCACGGCTCTTTTTCAGATGGGATGTGCCTTCGATAAAGCTACCTTTGATTTCGGCTTTATAATCATCAATCGACAATTCTTCTTCCATGCCAATCTCCCGCTTCACCTTGCGTATCCGTTCTTCCATCGCTTCCTTATGGGGGTCCCAGTAAATCGGCTTGTGGGCATACTGGCGAGGTTTCCGCACATTATAAAATGAGAATAATGCCATAGTTTTTATTGTTTGAAAATTGATTGCTAATGTACAAATTTATTGCTTCGCTTGGGCGATTCCGCCACTTTTCTTTTCACCACCTTGTAAATGTCGTCCCGATTCTTCGGACGCAGGTAGTCGAACCAATAAAAATCCTTCAACATCTTCTGGTCGGGCTTCAAATCCGGTATCGGAGTCATGCTGCCGACCGGGTTCGGCCAGATTTTCAGTTTATCCAGTTTGTTGTCTTTCACCCAGATCGTCAGGAACCCGCTCTTGGTTTCATTCATCCCGACCTTAGCCCCGTCTTTTTCCAACGGATAGAAAATGGATTCGGCATTTCCCGCCACATCGATCCGACGAACAGACTGTCCCTCAAAATAGGCTTTCAAGTCATTTCCCTTCAACTGGTTATAGTAGCTCGAATCGACATGCTGCGCTGCAAAAGCGAACTGGATGACATGTGCATACTCGATCGTACTGTCATTCATATAAACAGCGATCGTATCGCCATACAACTGATACTGTTCGTTCCATAGAACCGGCTCCGCGTACATATATAATACGGAATCACGCGTATTGAACTGCATGGAGTCGCATACGCCTTGCATATCGGTCCGGTAGAAACGCACGCCGTAATAGGCCTTGATCTCCCGGTAAACGGAATCGACCGTCGCCATCTGCAGCGTATCGGCATGCAGGAACAAGGTGTCGCCCTGCGAATACTCGAGGAAGCGGGCACTGTCGGTCGCAAAAGCATATCCGCTCTGTTCATCATAATAGCCATATTCGCCTTGCAGCGTCACATGCCGGGCCGTATCAATCAGGCTCATGTTGCCATAGACCTCTCCCATGCCCGTATCCCGGTTGTAGAAGATGGAGTCGCCGGTCAGGATCTTCCCGCCCGATTCAACCTGCGACCGATCCAGCAAGAGGGAAGTGTTGCCCACCGTATCATACCATCCTCTCGAAGTATGGATCGTGCCGCTGTCCGAAACAATGACAGACGGGCCCAGAATGGTAGCGATCCTGGACTCCGTATCATAACGCAAGGTATCGGAATACAATGTGAAGTCTCGATTCTCAAGCCGCACGCTGTCATTGAACACAGCCTGCTTCGTCCCCGGGGAGTATTGACCGTAGAAAGAGGAAAGTTGATTCAGGGAATCCACGATCAAACCGCCTTCAAAATAGTAACCGATATTCGGAACACGTTCATAATTGAGGCTATCCGTGAAGAGTGTCACCTGCTCGTTCTCCATCCGGACATTCTCGCGCAGATAAGCGACCTGCGCGTTCCCGTCATAAAAAAGGTAATCCCCGTAGACAAACAGGGTGTCTCCCTGCTCCATCCGGACACTACCGAACGCTTCAAGCGAATTGGTCTGCTCGAAGAAGTAAGCGCTGTCGCAATACATATATGAACTGTCATGCCGGAAACATACATCGCCGTTCAGGATTTGGGCATCCGGTTTTACGGCCTTATCGAAAGACAACGTATTGGCATGGATCAGGTACACCTTCGTCTTTTTGGCCGGTGCACTATCCGCCACAGCCTGCAAGTCGCCGGCAGCCTCCAGCGTGTCTGCCGGGGCGACCGTCATACCTTGTGCGGCAATCACAGCCGTGTCTGCACGCACAACACCACCTTGGGCTTGTGCTAAAGCACAGACCGCCAACAGAAAAAACAGACCTGTGAAAATAAATTTATTTACAGTCCTCATTCTTTAACCCAGCCGGGATACTGGAAATCACAATTACGCCAGCCGTCACTGATACGCACGTATGTGCTTTTCTGCTTCTTAATGATCCAGTCATGCAGCAACTCTTCGCGCTTGCGGGATTCGACTATAGACTTCAAAGCCTGATAGTCATCCGATATGTTTGCCTTATGCTGATCCACTCTGGCTTTCAATTTTACAATAGCAACCACTTCCTTCTGCTTGTCGTTGATCATCGTGAAAGGCTTGGAGATATCGCCCACCTGCATCGTATAAACCATCTTGCCGATTTCCTGCGGCAGTTCGCCCATCTCGAATTTCGGAGTGCTGTGGTTGTCACTTTCGAAGTCCTGGTTCACCATCAAGCCTTTGTTATTTCTCGTGTCCTTATCGGCAGAGATAAAGGTCGCTGCTTCTTCAAATGTGAATTTCTTTGCCGTCAAATCATTATACAATGAATCCATACGTGTCAAGCACTCGTTCAATTCCTTGTCCGAGACTTTCGGCTTCAGCAGGATATGGCGGCAGTTGATACGGTCGCCACGCTTTTCGATCAACTGGATAATATGATAACCATATTCGGTCTGCACGATCTGAGAAATCTTTTTCGGATCCTTCAGATTAAAAGCGACGTTGGCAAATTCGGGCAACAAGCTTGTCTTACCCAAAAAACCCAGTTCACCGCCCCTTTTGGCTGATTCAGTATCTTCGGAATACAGACGAGCGACAGTCGAAAATTCTTTTTCACCCCGATTGATCTCATCCGTATACTGCCGAAGACGCGCCTTGATGGCATCCGTCTCCTCAAACGGGATCTTCGGTTCCATCGTGATGATCTGCACCTCGACAGTTGTCGGGATATTGGGCAGGCTGTCTTTGGACAACTGGCTGTAATATTTACGGACTTCGGCCGGTGTCAGCTTGATTTCGCCGATGAGCTGGCGCTTCATCTGTTCCACGGTCTGTTGCTCCATGATCATTTCCTTACGTTCGTCCTTCAGTTGGGAAATCTTTTTACCGAAATATTCCTCCAGCTTTTCCTTAGAGCCCATCTGGTTGATTGCGTAATTGATCCAACGGTCCGTTTCCTGGATCACCTGGTTTTCGCTCACTTCCACACTATCGATCTTCGCCTGATTCAGAAACAACTTCTGTATCGCCATCTGTTCAGGAAGCACGCAATAAGGGTCACCGTCAAAACGCTGCCCCTCGTTTTGCAGATATAAACGCTGGCTCTCGATGTCCGAACGCAAAATCGCATCATCTCCTACCACCCACACGATTTCATCGATCACATTGTCCTGCGCATACGCCACACAAGACAAACAGGCAAGAATGAATACTGTCAAAATCTTTTTCATCATGTACTTCTCCATAAGCCATCAATCACGGTTCCGTATAATACTGGACATCCCCGTTCCTGACAGCATCATTATATAATTCTTCTTCAAATTTCTTCAAAAACTCCATCTTACGCAGATTCGTCAACATCTCCACGATCTGCGCACTGGCATAATCGTATGGCGCCACACTTCCTGCCGGCAAGTATTCTTTGATATTCAACAGATAGCAATATGTACTATCCGATACTTCGACAAATTTGTTTGACTTCAGGAAGTCGTTCGCATTCGACACATGCACCGGAATATTATCCATCACCTGGTCAAAGTCCACCCATTTGTCGTAAAAGTAGTCATAAATGCTGGCATTCTGCACGCTATACTTCTCGATTTTTTCCAAAGAAGCCTCAGAAGCCGACCTATACCATCCCCTTACATCGGAAAGTCCGGGGGCATCCACCGGGATCTTGAGGAAGAGGCCTTTTACCAAAGCCTTGTCCAAGACAAACTTTTTCTGGTTTCCTTCGTAATAACTCAGCTTGTCGCTTTCCTGGAATTCGGAAGATAACCTTTCTTTTATCAATTGTTCCTGATAACGATAACGGATCAGCGAACGGCGGTATTCTTCCACGAGTTTATCCACTTCCGCCTTATCTTCTCCCTCCAAATTACGCAAGGCCACATCGTAGACCAACGCATCTTTCACCCACTTCTTTTCCAGGCTTTCGGCAAGCAACAGGCTGTCTGCCGAGGATAATCCGCGCGGAATCTGCTGTTTTATCTCCGACCGCCCGAGCGCCCGGTCCTTCACTTTTACCAGCACATCCGCATCATCCACAGGCTGCGTCCTTTTACAAGAACACAGCAAAGATACGAATGCTATAAAAATGAAGCAATATCTCATATAACTTTCTTTTTATTATTTCTTTGTCATTTTACTCACTTTCTTCACCAGCTTCCGGTTTATCGTCACCGGGTATTTCCGGTTCAACCGTTCGATCCATTCGGCTTCCGCCTTCGCCTGCTGGTCCATCGGCTTGTTCCATACTTCCTTGTTGCTGATGTCGAACAACAAGATACCGTCCCGGTATTCTTTCATGAGGAGATCGAACTCCGGATGTTTTGCCGTCAGATTTTCACGTTCGGCAGTGGTCACGATGTCGCGGATAAAAAGATCGTAAACTTCCTGCATGAAATCCCCCGCATACGATTTCGTCGAGAACGGGCAGCGCTGCACATAATACGCAAACTCGCTCTGGGGGAAATCCGTGCCATTCAGATGAAACAAGATCTTGTCCATGTCTTTCGCCTTCTCGTAAAAAGCGGGATCAGACGGAAAATAGTCGTTGCACAAAGCTTGCAGTTCGGCGTATGCTTCGGGATAGAAGCGATAGCCGTACTCTTTTTTCATCCGTTCGTCGAACGCAGCATAATATTCGAAGTTCCGTTCCCCCTGTGCCATCTGCCGGGACCAACCTTTTTTCTTGTTTTCAAAAGAGGGAAGGCCTTTCTTCTCAATCAACTTTATAATGTGATAGCCGAAACGGGTTTTCACCGGCCGGGACAACTCATCCGGAGTGTTCAAGGCGAAAGCTGCCGTTTCAAACGGTTCCACCATCTCGCCGAGACCGAATGCAGGTAGTTCGCCGCCCTTTTTGGCCGAGCCCGGATCAGCCGAATACTCTTTTGCCAACCCAGCAAAATCGGCTCCGTCTTTTGCTTTCCGATACAATTCTTCCGCCAAAGCCAACGTTTCCGCATCCCCGCGTTTTACCGAATCTTTTTCAAACGGGATCAAAACATGGGCGACACGTACCCGCCCTGGATTCTGTTTCCGGCTGTGTATTTTTATGATATGGTATCCCATAGTCGTACGAACCGGCTGAGAGACGGAACCGACGGGCATCGAGTAAGCGACATTTTCAAAGGCCTTGACCGTCTGCATCGGAAGCAGGCATCGTACATATTCATAGCCGATGTTATCCTTCTCGGCATCGCTCAGTTCTTTGCCGACAGCGGCAAAATCCTCTCCCGCCTGAATACGCTTACAGACATCAATGGCTTTCCGATACACGGAAACCGTATCTTTCGACAACGTACGCTGCGGGAGGCGGAACAAAATATGACTCAGTTCCAACACCTCGCCATACCGGTCATATATGGCACGCACAGCCGCTTCCTCTCCATCCTTATCCGACAGATAACTTGAAGTCAATTGAGCCCGATAGCTATCCAATTCATCATTGAAGGCTTTCGTCTTGTCCAGTCCCAAATCTTCCGCTTCCGCCACTTTCAACTTGAAGTTCTTAAACAACTCCACGTATGCATCCACGGATTTACGGTCGGACAGATTAACTTCGCTATTCTTTTGTGCGATAAAAATGAATTCATCCAACGGGATCTGCTTCCCGGCAACCGTCATCACCACCGAATCGGCCGGAACCTGAGCACTTCCCGTCATACAAGCGAATACCAAAGATAACACAAGTAATTTCTTCATCAATCCTTCTTTTACCATATCACGATATCGTTTACAAAAATAACACTAATCTAACGGAGATGCAGCCTAAAAAGTACATCAGACCGTTAAATTAGTGTTTTTTATCAAATATGACACATTCTCAAAGCCTATCGCATCTTGCTCGAAGGACTATCAAACAGTTATCTACCAGAAATTTTACTATCAAGAAAGAGATTCGGCAGCCATTCTTTTTCCGTTTCCACCTCACGTCCAAAGCCGGCAGACCACCTTTCGGCCTGTAGTTGGCAGTCGTAAACTTGTTGTCTAACTATCTCACGAAGCGGAAACAAAACCTGAATTTGGCGATCAGAAGTGACACGTGCACACATGGAGACTTCCCCGTTTAACAGCTTACAACGCTGAATGAAGAACAACACGCTGGATCTTTTTGCCATACGGCTCAATTTTTATACTACATAAGGTATGTATTTTATCACATAAACACAGTTTTTTTATTATGCGCCCAATTGTAATATTCTGCCATTTTTTACGTCCTCTCGGAAAACAAAAAATCCCGATTCCGTTTGGAAATCAGAATTTTACTGTCTTTTGCTTTTCTTCTAAGTGGTGCCACCAGCAAGAGAACTTTTATCTTCTCTCTATTGAGTATCACCGTTTTATAGTTTCTTCCATTTGGAAATCCACATGATTTAGCACACGATTATGTTTTATCGTTTTGCTTGTGATTTAACACGATTATTACTGCAAAGTTAAGAAAGAATATTAAATCAATCTGTCATTTGTCCGAAAATTTAAGTCAATTCATCTTTTATTTCTATTGTGTAGTAAAAATAGTGCATTTTAGAAACAAAGCAATATATTGAAATAAATTATGAACATCCTCGTTTCGTTAATATAATAGAAATAGCTTTATTTTTGAATTAGTGTCGATCTTTTACGGTGTAACCAATCATTTTTTAGGGCCTTTGATTTTGTTTTATTTTCTTTGTTAAATAGTAAACAGCTACCATACAAAACTCCTTGTATTTTCCATCCACTTTATTTAGCCATTTATTTCGTTCTTGTTCAAAATATCTGATTTTAAGCTGTTTTGTAGCATGCTGTTTGCTCTCTGCCTCTATTCTCTTTTGAACCTCTAAATATATTTTTCTTCTATTGTCTTTCAACGTTTGCATATTCAGATTTAAGATATCATTTATTTGCCGATTTATTTCGGCATCATTCACAATAGAACAAATTTCTCCATCAGAATTATAT
>ERZ778496.1566-NODE-1566-length-15827-cov-3.679115_pt1 | contig 15827 bp, 14 predicted proteins | sample MGYA00433099_ERZ778496 | MGnify/ENA primary metagenome ERZ778496 (study PRJEB29527, sample SAMN07138962) | mouse gut metagenome | material: feces | host: mouse | place: China:Nanjing | collected 2016-01-25 ... | reverse complement strand
AAATCGTGTCCACGCCACATTTACCGGTGGTAAAGCGGTCGTAAAAATCAGACTCCTCTGCGTATTAATCAGGTATTCACAAAACAGACTGCTGCACACGACGAAGGCACCCATTGAGGCAAACGCTTTCCCGAAAGTCCCGACTATAAAATCAATATCTTCCATACACGCCTGCTCCTCGCAACATCCCAGACCGTTTGTTCCTCTCACACCTACGGCATGTGCTTCGTCCACATACAGGAAAGTGCCGAACTCCTTTTTCATCTCGCAAAGTTCCAGCAAATCGGCAGTATCGCCGTCCATGCTGAAAATCGATTCTGTAACAATAAAAATATTTTCATACTTGTCACGGTTCTGGGTCAGGATACTCCTTAAATGCTCCATATCCAGATGCCGGTAGCGTATCATCTCTGCCTCACTCAGTCGCAGTCCGTCGATGATACTGGCGTGTACCAATTTATCTGCCACAATCAAGTCCCGTTTTGTCGTTAGTGCCGGTAAAATACCGATATTTGCATGATAACCCGAACTGAAAACTAAGGCAGATTCTTTGTTATACAAGTCACACAAATCCTTCTCCAACATGCCGTAATATTCATGATTACCTGACAGCAGACGGGACGATACCGCACTATAAGGCAGTGCCCGCACATCCGTTTGTGTGTAAAATTCATCCAGTAATTTGGGATAGGTAGACAATCCCAGGTAATCATTTGATGAAAGATTCAGCATCTCCCGTCCTTCATCGTGAATCAGGAATCCGTTGTGTTGAATGTTACGGAGAATCCGGTAATTCCCTGCCTCTTTCATCTTTTCCAGTTTATTTTGGTATCGCTCGAAACTATTCATTTTTCTGTCTCTTTAAATTTGACTGACAACCTTCTTCAGCCCTGTGGTTAAACAATGCAACTCCTCCGGTGTGATGATAAAAGGTGGCATGATGTACACTAATTTTCCGAAAGGCCTGACCCAAATTCCCTCCTTTACAAACATTGCCTGTATCTCGCCCATATTTACCGGTTCTTTCATTTCGATTACACCGATTGCCCCCAACACCCGCACATCCTCCACCTGTGGGAAATTATGGGCTTCCGCAAGTTCTTCACGCAACTGCTTTTCAATGGCTCCGACCTTACGTTCCACATCGTAACTGACAATCAAGTCAACAGAAGCAGAAGCAACGGCACAGGCAAGCGGGTTGCCCATGAACGTGGGACCGTGCATAAACACATACGGATTACAAGAGCAGATGCCCTCTGCTACTCCTGCACTCGTCATCGTAGCGGCAAAACTCATATATCCGCCGGTAATAGCTTTTCCGATACACATAATATCCGGTTCTATTTCGGCATGCTCCACCGCCCACAATTTGCCCGTCCGCCCAAAACCGGTGGCAATCTCATCACAAATCAAAAGTACATCAAATTTATCACACCATTCCTTTACTTGACGTAAATAATCTGCCGAATAGAACCACATTCCTCCGGCACCTTGGACAATCGGTTCCAGAATGACGGCAGCAATGGTTTCATGATGCTGCTCTAAACACTCCTGGAAGGGACGTATATCCTCTGCCGAACAGGACGAACCGAAGCGGCACTTGGGATGCTCTACGAAATATTGTACCGGCAAGCAACCGTGAAAAATGCCATGCATCCCGGTTACTGGATCGCACACGGACATTGCATTCCACGTGTCTCCGTGATACCCTTTAGTCAGCGTCATAAAATGTTTCTTCTTCTCTCTGCCCGCTGCATACCAGTATTGCAAGGCCATCTTCATCGCCACTTCCACAGCTACCGAACCGGAATCGCTAAAAAAAATCTTATCCATATTCCGCGGGGCTATTGCCAGAATCTTCTGTGCCAGCTCTACTGCCGGCTGATGGGTAATCCCGCCGAACATCACGTGCGACATTTCGTGCAACTGCTTTTCAATTGCCGCATTCAATACCGGATGGTTGTATCCGTGTACTTCACACCACCACGACGACATGCCGTCTATCAGCCGGCGCCCGTCTGCCAATTCAAGATACACGCCCTCGGCCCTTTTTACTGCATATACAGGTAGAGGATCGGTCGTTGACGTGTAGGGATGCCAGATGTGTTCCCTGTCAAATTTCAATAATTCTGTTGTATCCATCGTGTTGCTTTTATTGCATAAATCCTCATTTTAAAGGTGAAATCCCGCCTCTTTAATCTTGTGCATATCTTCTAAAACCTTCGAACCTAATGTCGTTAACATATCCCCGACGATTGCCGCATTGATACCAGCATCAATCGCCCGGCGTTCCAAATGCTGAATCAACAGGCGACCGCCTGCAAAACGAAGATAAGCACAGGGATGAATAAAACGAAACAGGGCTATGGACGTCAGAATTTCATCGTCACTCAACGCCGTAGCATTCTCCAATGGCGTACCCGGAATGGGATTCAATATGTTTATCGGAATGGACTTTATATGCAGTTCTCTCAACGTCAAAGCCAAATCGATACAGTCTTCCGTTGTTTCTCCCATGCCGATAATCCCCCCGGAACACACTTCCATCCCCACAGTCTGCGCTGCCCGGATGGTTGCTATTTTATCCTCCATCGTATGGGTGGAACACAAACCGGGGAAGAACCGCGGAGAACTCTCTAAATTACAATGATAACGACTGATTCCAGCCTCTTTCAAACGTGCCAGTTGCACCTCGTTCAGTAGCCCCATAGATGCACAGAGGTGCATTGGAGTCCGCTTCCGGATTTGTCGGGCATAATCGCAGATTTTGTCGATATTCCTGTCTGACAATGCCTTACCACTGGTCACGAACGAAAACTTACTAACACCGTATTCCGCATTTTTCAATGCCAGCTCAATACAGGTATGGGCGTCTATTAATTCGTAATTCTCCACATGGGTCTTGAATACCGCCGATTGGGCACACCATTTGCAATTTTCCGAACATCTTCCGGAGCGGGCATTGACGATAGAACAAGTGTCAAAATGCCTGCCGCACATTTTATCCCGGATTTCCCCTGCAGCCTGATATAATACCTCTTTGTCAGATGTTTCGCTTAACCGGAGGGCTTCATCCCGGTTTATCCATTCTCCCGACAGCACTTTTCTCTTGAATGCTTCAATCATCTTTTTAATTATAAAAAAGAGGTACACCGGCAAACGGCATACCTCTTTGTCCTGTTATATTTTTCAGATTCATGCCGTTTTCACCGGCGCACACTTTTCCCATAGAAACAGGTAGTTCTTCCTTCTTCAGCAAGAATACGTCGTCTGCCTGTGCCGAATTTTCCTGTGCACAACGAGTCTCACTGACAATCACCCCTTTTCGCGCCGATTTCAACAGAGCGCTTTCACACACACATATCCGAACGGTAGAAATAGCCACCCTCTTGCCCAATGCGGCAAAAACGGCGTATCCTTTCCTGCTCCAGCGGGAAAAATAAAGCAATGCATTTCTATATCGGAAACTCTTTTTCATACACTCAATCGTGCCGCAAGTTAGTAAAATTTTACATGAAATGAAGCGATAAAGCGTATTTCATTCTCCTATCCTGTTTTTATGAAGAAAAAGGTTGAAACAGAACAATGGAGATACAAATGCCCAGTTCTTTGTATCTCTTTAAGCGTTTTTTGACAGAGAAAGTATTTGCTACGTTGGCGAAACATCGAAAATTATATACTTTTATGCCGGAAAATAAGAAATGATATAAACCATGAAAAAAGCGATTGTTCTGTTATCCGGAGGACTGGATTCTACGACCGCACTCTATGTGGCAAAAAGTCAGGGATTTGACGAACTCTATGCCATTACATTCAAATACGGGCAGAAACACGACAAGGAAATCCGGAGCGCCGTGACTGTGGCGCAACAGGCCGGAGTGAAGGAACACAAGATTGTTGAACTCCTGTTGAATCAGTGGAAAGGCTGTTCCCTGACCGACCCGGAAATGGAAATACATGACGGAGATGTTGCACGGAATACCATTCCGGATACATACGTTCCTGCACGAAATATGGTATTCCTGTCCGTAGCGGCTTCATACGCCGATGCTTTAGGAATCACAGATATCTTTATCGGAGTCAGTGAGGTGGACTACTCCGGCTATGTGGACTGTCGGGAAGAATTCATACGTTCTATGGAACAAACCATCAACCTGGGTACCGTTTTAGGAGCCGAACAGAAGCGTAAAATCAAACTCCATGCCCCTTTCCTGCACATGACTAAAGCGGAAGAGATTAAATTAGGTACTGCTTTAGGCGTTGATTTTGGATTGACGTGGAGTTGCTACCGCGGAACCGATAAACCGTGCTGTACATGTGATAGTTGCTTGCTGCGTGCTAAAGCCTTTCATGAAGCAGGGCTTGAAGACCCGCTACTTAACGAACCGGAACACTAATACCATCCCATGATTATTCGTAAACTATATAAATTCGAAGCCGCCCACATCGTGCGTAACTGTTCGTCGGTACTTTGCCGGGAGAACATACACGGCCATTCCTACATTGTGGAAGTTTTCATCACCTCCGACAAACTCGACCGGGGATGTATGGTTATGGATTTCGGGTTGCTCCACCAGGTAAAAATGTTTATTGACAGTTTCGACCATTCCTATTCACTTTGGACGGGGGAAGATACTGAATTTAAACAGTTTATATACGTCTACAACCGGAGAGTGGCAGAACTGCCTGTATCTCCTTCGGCAGAAGGTTATGCCTTGCTTTTTTTCTATGCCATTGATCGTATCTTAAGAAATACGACATTTTGTAACGGAGAAGGACACGTGCAATTGTCGTCCGTGCGGGTACACGAAACCGCTACCGGATATGCAGAAGCCTTCCGGGATGATATGAAGTTTATAACATTCACCGGAAAAGACCTTCGCTTTACCGAAGGCATCCGGAAAGAATGGGAATCACCTGATTGGTGGGATACACTTGCCGAATGAATATGTCTCGTCTCATATTGGCCGAAGATGGCATTTTCCCCATTGTATGGGATGCCGCAGGCAACAAGCTGCCGCAGCTTCCCGCTTCGGGTTTCGAGTTCCCTGGAACCATCCAGGGGGAAGGAAAATTGAATGGTGTACCATCCTTGTTTATTCGACTTTCCGGATGTAATCTGCACTGTGTTTGGAAACAGCCGGATGGAAGCCTCTCCGAATGTGATACCACCTATGCCTCCTACCGTGTGCGCCATTCCGTCTCTCTCTCCATTGAAGAGATAAGTCAAATTGTATATCACAATACAACTCATTTAAAACACATTGTCATTACAGGAGGTGAACCCTTCCTACAGGCAAAATCTCTTAAACAATTGTGTATAAAATTAAAACAAATCAAAGATTATCATATTACCGTGGAAACCAATGCCACGATTTTTGATGAAGAATTGGCCGGTTATATCGACTTTTTCAGTCTTTCACCGAAATTGTCCGCTTCCGCTCCGGCTGCTCCGTATACTGAATTGCATGAAAATAAAAGAATGCAACCCAGTATAATACAATGCTTTATTACCCACAGTCTTCAATACCACAAATCCTTTCAACTAAAATTCGTCTGTTCCGGTAAACAGGACATCGAGGAAATACAACACCTGCTTTCTCAATTGCAAGGTTGGAAGAACGAAGATGTTCTCCTCATGCCTTTAGGTGCCGACCCAATGGCACTTCAACAAAATGTCCGGCAAGTGCTTGAATACTGCATCCGCAATGACTGGCGTTATTGCAATCGCCTTCATCTCTCCCTTTTTGGCAACAAGACCGGGGTGTAATCACTTCACAGAAAGCAGTATCGGTGTTTTGTAATAAATCCGGTTTTCATCCAGTAGTACCCGGATTTGTGCCAATACCTCCTTTTCATCCCCCTGAACTTCCCGTACCAATGCCTTTAATTCCATATCCTGCCTGCCAAGAATCTCCAGAAGAGAATCCCGTATCGCTTTTCTGTCGGGACGCGGCTTTTTGTTTTGCAGGCATACATCACAGATTCCACAAGGTATCGTTTCTTTCTGTCCGAAATAACGAATCAGGGAAAGTTGGCGGCAGGTATCGGGTTCTTCGATATACCTTACCATCTCCCTCACTTTTCCCTCATAGGCTTTTTTCCGGTCTTCATAAGCCTCTTTACCAATGGTCACATAACCTACTGGCAGTCGGGGCTGGTGGTATACCACATAAGGACGGTCATTCCCCGGCACATAGCTGATGATTTTCACCCGTGCCAGGGTTATCAGCGCTTCATAAACCCTCCGCCTGTTTGCTCCCAATTCATCGGCAAGAGCCTGTTCGTTCAGATAGATATATTGCACGAATATTCCTGCATATCTCCGCATCAATAATATCAGCAACCGTTCTGTAAATTCATTTTCCGGTACGTAGCTGTCCAGTCGTTCCCGCGATACTAAAAAACAGATGCGCGAGCGGGAATTGACATCCGTCGTGCATTCCAGGTATCCTCCAACCTGCAAAATATTCAGTGCCGACAACGTCCGTACCTGATCCAGTTTGAAATTCCGGATAAAATCAATCACATCAAATTCAAAAGCAAACCCCTCGCCTGCACCTTCTGCAATCTGGAAATAGTTGCCAAGACACTCATACACCCGGCGGATAAAACTCTTATCGGGATACCCTTGGGTGATACGCTCTTTCAAAGCCGTGACTGTTGCCTCATTACAGAGCAATACAGCGTATGCTTTCTGTCCGTCCCGTCCGGCTCTCCCCGCTTCCTGGAAATAGGCTTCCGGGCTGTCCGGTATATCGAAATGAACAACCACCCGCACATCCGGCTTGTCGATACCCATACCAAAGGCATTCGTAGACACCATCACCCGCACCAGATTATCTTTCCAGTCTTCCTGCTTTTTTTCGCGCAACAACGGGGAAAGTCCGGCGTGGTAGAAATCACTCCCGATCCCATTTTCATTCAGAAACCGGGACAACTCTTCTGCCCGATCTCTTTTTCTGACATACACAATGGCGCTGCCCTGCACCCGGGACAGAATGTGTAGCAATTCATCCAGCTTGTTGTTTACTTTCCGAACCACATAAGCCAAGTTATCTCGTCTGAAACTCTTGGATAATACATACTCCTCACGGAAATTCAGTTGTTTCTGAATATCCCGTACCACCTCCGGAGTGGCGGTAGCTGTCAATGCCAGCACCGGAGCCTGGGGGAAAAAAGTCCTCACTTCCGCAATGCGCAGGTATGACGGACGAAAATCATAGCCCCACTGGGAGATGCAATGGGCTTCATCCACAGCAATCAGCCCGACCTGCATCTGCTTCAAGCGTGTCCGAAACTTTTCCGATGCCAGCCGTTCCGGTGAGATGTAAAGGAACTTTATGCCATTATATATACATTTGTTTATCACGGATTCCACCTGGTCGGGCGCCATTCCTGTATAAAGAGCTTCTGCCGGGATATTCCGGGCTTTCAGATCTTCCACTTGGTCTTTCATCAAAGCGATCAGGGGCGTAATAACCAATCCCATACCCTCCATTGCCAGTGCCGACACTTGGTAAGTAATCGACTTCCCTCCGCCTGTCGGCATCAAAGCAAGAGTATCCTTGCCCGACAGAACGGCACGGATAATCTCTTCCTGCAGACTACGGAACTCCTCATAGTTCCAATACTGTTTTAATAATTCTCTGATGCCGGACATGGTGATTCAGCTTGGAAAGACAAAGGTAAGAAAAAGTTGAAACAGTTTAAAAGTTGCAGAATCGAAGGAGAAAAAAGAAAAAAGGTAGAGTAAGAAGATGGATAAATCCGGATTTTTAGTAATTTCGCCAAAATATTTTAAACTCAAAATCATTTACAATGTCGTTCATAGAAGATAGAATTACAGCCGAAGGATTAACCTTTGATGATGTGCTTTTAGTACCGGCTTATTCGGAAGTTTTGCCGCGCAATGTGGATTTGACTTCCCGTTTTTCCAAAGGAATCGAACTGAAAACGCCTATTGTTTCTGCAGCCATGGATACAGTGACGGAGGCTGCCATGGCTATTGCCATTGCCCGGGAAGGAGGTATCGGTGTAATTCACAAGAATATGACCATTGCGGAGCAGGCGCGCCAGGTGGAAATGGTAAAAAGAGCAGAAAACGGGATGATTTATGCTCCCGTGACGATCCAGCCATACAAAACCGTACAGGATGCCCTCAATCTGATGAAAGAGTTTAAAATTGGAGGCATTCCCGTTGTGGATAATGATAACACCTTGGTCGGTATTGTCACCAACCGCGACTTGCGTTTTGAAGGTCGGATGGACAAACAGATCAAAGAGGTTATGACCAGCGAGAGGCTGATTACCACCACCGAAAGTACAGACCTGCAAAAAGCGGCAGAGATACTCCAGCAGCACAAAATTGAAAAACTTCCCGTTGTCGACAAAAACAACAAACTCATAGGTCTGGTAACCTATAAAGACATTACCAAAGCTAAAGACAAACCGTTGGCTTCCAAAGACTCCAAAGGACGTCTGAGGGTGGCTGCCGGTGTGGGCGTTACTGCCGACACGATGGAGCGTGTGGAAGCTCTGGTGAAAGCAAATGTTGACGCCATTGTTATTGACACTGCCCACGGTCACTCCAAAGGGGTAATTGACATGCTGAAAAAAGTCAGAAGCACCTACCCCGAACTGCAGATTGTTGTGGGGAATATCGCTACTGCTGAAGCTGCCATTGCCCTGGCGGAAGCAGGTGCCGATGCCGTAAAAGTAGGTATAGGTCCGGGTTCCATCTGTACAACGCGTATCATTGCTGGTGTGGGTGTGCCCCAGTTGACTGCCATTTATAACGTGGCCAAAGAGATGAAAAAACGGGGTGTGCCCGTCATTGCCGACGGCGGACTAAGGTATTCGGGCGACATTGTGAAAGCACTGGCAGCCGGAGCAAGTGCCGTCATGGCAGGGTCTCTGTTTGCGGGAGTGGAAGAATCTCCGGGCGAGACCATCATCTACAACGGACGTAAATTCAAATCCTACCGCGGCATGGGGTCGCTGGAAGCCATGCAGAAAGGTTCCAAAGACCGTTATTTCCAGGATGCCGAAGACGATATCAAGAAATTGGTTCCGGAAGGCATTGTAGCCCGCGTACCGTTCAAAGGTTCCCTGTATGAGGTCATCTATCAGATGATTGGCGGACTGAGAGCCGGTATGGGATATTGCGGAGCTCACAACATCGAAGAACTGCACCAAGCCAAATTTGTTAAAATCACGAGTTCCGGTATGGCGGAAAGCCATGCCCACGATGTGACCATCACCAGCGAAGCGCCCAATTACAGCAGATAATACAGGTTCATAGAGAGAGGATTCGGCTACAATGCCGGATCTTTCTCCCCATAAACACACATCATGAAATTTATACATTCTGTTTGCCTTTTGTTTCTGATCACATCCTGTCATTTCTTGCCCAGCAAGGAAGAGGATAAAGTTGTAGCAACCGTTTTTGATGCGGAACTCATGTATTCCGAGGTTGCCGGTATCATCCCGCCCCGTACAGGCAAAGACGATAGCATACTGATGTCCCGCAACTACGTACGCAACTGGATTACCAAACAATTGTTGCTCTACAAAGCTATCGAAAACCTGTCGGATGAAGAAAAAGATATCCAGAAGCAGGTGGAAGACTACCAAACCACCGTATTGATCTACCGTTACAAGCAGAAACTGATTACCCAGAAACTGTCGGAAGAAGTTGAAAACGAAGAAATAGAAAAATATTACGAGGAGAATAAAGTCAATTTCGTATTGTCCACCCCCATCGTAAAAGCTGTATTCTTTATTTTGCCGAAAACGGCTCCCCATCTGGTCCAGATGCGGAAATGGTTTAAATCGGAAAAACAGGAGGACCAGGACCTGCTGGACGATTATTGCATCACCCACGCCAAAAAATACGACGATTTCCACAACAACTGGATTGAGATGAAATTCCTTTTCAATCTGGTGCCGGGAGATGTAACCAAGCTGGAAAACGAACTCCGGCAAAACCAAAAAATCATCAAAGAGGACGACGAAAACTACTACTTCCTGAAAATAACAGAGGTATACAAGGAACAGAACGTTGCCCCTCTGGACTATGTGCGGGACGAAATCACGCTGATACTGAAAAACAAGAAAAAAATCGAATTTGAAAGCGAACTTGAAAAACAGATCAACGAAGAAGCCGTGCGGAAAAAGCATGTAAAAATATACTAAATTCCTTGTAAAAACTGAAAGCCGCATGGAATTTAAAGGATTTATTCCCCCCGTTTGAATAAAATATATTAGTTTAGGGGCTTGATAAAAAATAGGGAAAGAATATAAATTCATAAACATCATAATTATATGAGAAAGTGTTTGTTATTGCTCGTTCTGTCAATACTTTCGGTATATCTCTCCGCTCAGAGTAATGTAGTGGACAAAATTGTGGCCATCGTCGGAGAGGAAATCATACTGAAATCGGACATCGAAAACGAATTTCTCAGTGAACAGAGCCAGGGCATCATCTCTTCATCCAGTGACTATCGCGCCGATATTCTGGAGAAGCAATTGATACAAAAACTCTTGGTTGCCCAGGCAAAAATCGATAGTATTGTTGTTACGGAAGACGAAGTGGAGGCGGAAGTAAACAGCCGGATTCAATATTTCACGAGTGTATTGGGCTCCAAAGAGCGGGTGGAGAGTTATTTCAACAAAACCATCGCTGACATCAAAAACGACTTGCGTGCCCCTACCCGTGAAAAGCTGATTGCAGAAAACATGCAGCAACACATCGTGAACAAAATCCGGAGCACACCCTCGGAAATTAAAGCCTACTACAAAAAGTTAGCCAAAGATAGTCTGCCGGACATTCCCGACAAATACGAAATCCAGCAGATTGTCTTGAAACCGACCATCAGTGATGCCGAAAAAGAGCGTCTGCGGGACCGCTTGCGCGAATTCAGAGACCAGATACTCAATGGAGAAAAGACATTCAACACCTTAGCCGTACTCTACTCGGAAGACGGTGCGTCCAGCCGGGGCGGTGAATTGGGATATATGTCAAAAACCGAAATGGTGCCTGAATTTGCAGAAGCCGCCTTTAACCTGAAACCGGGTAAAATATCCAAAATTGTGGAAACGGAGTTCGGTTTCCACATTATTCAGCTCATCGATCGCCAGGGGGAGAAAATCAATGTGCGGCATATCATTCTCCAGCCCAAAGTGACGGACGAAGAGCGCGAAGAGGCTCTGCATCGCTTAGATACCATCCGTACGTATATTATGGACAAAAAAATGACCTTTGAAGAAGCTGCCCACTACTTCTCCACCGACAAGAAAACCCGTAATAACGGAGGACTGGTAGCAGCGGCGGACGGTGATTCACGTATTGAAAAGGCGGCTATCGGCGGCGAGACGGCACGTCAGGTAAACCGGATGAAAGTAGGCCAGGTATCGGAACCGTTCAACGAACGCACCGAACACGGAGAAGAGCTTAAAATCGTGAAGATAAAGGCATTTTATCCCCAACACAAAGCCAACCTGGATGACGACTGGATGATCTTTGAAATGATGCTGAAACGGGATAAACAGATGGAAAAATTAGAAAAATGGATCAAAGAAAAACAAGCCAATACCTACATCCATTTGGACGATGATTATAAGAAATCAAAATTCAGATATAACGGCTGGATAAAATAACCTCAAAAGAAGCGAGTGATGGAAGATAATGCAAAACTGATCGACCAGTTAAAAGGAAAATACCAGGAACTTAAAAAAGAAATCTCCCGTACCATTGTCGGACAGGAAGACGTAATCGATAAAGTGCTGATTTCAATATTCAGCAACGGCCATTGTCTGCTCATCGGTGTACCGGGACTGGCAAAAACCTTACTGGTTACTGCCATATCGGAGACTTTGGATCTGAAATACAACCGGATTCAGTTCACGCCGGACCTGATGCCGTCCGATATTATCGGAACTGAAATCCTGGATAATAACAAGGAATTCAAGTTTATCCCCGGTCCTCTTTTTGCCAACATCATCCTGGCGGACGAAATCAACCGTACGCCTCCCAAGACCCAGAGTGCCCTGTTGGAAGCCATGCAGGAACGTGAAATTACAGCCGCAGGGGTTACCCGTAAGCTGGAACAGCCCTTCTTCGTACTGGCAACCCAGAACCCGATTGAACAGGAAGGTACCTATCCCCTGCCGGAAGCGCAGTTGGACCGATTCATGTTCAGTGTCGTACTGGACTATCCCACCCTTGAGGAAGAAATCAGCATCGTAGAGAATACTACGGGTGAAGGACTCAAAAAACTGAACAAGATACTCAGCGGTCAGGAGATCCTGCAATACCAGTCTGTTATCCGGCTGATGCCCGTACCGAAACATATCACGGAATACGCCGTTAAATTAGTGGCTAAAACCCGTCCCGGTAAACCCGGAGCCCATGAGTCGGCAGAAAAATACCTGAACTGGGGTGCCGGTCCCCGTGCCTCTCAATTCCTGATTGCCGGAGCCAAAACGCATGCTGCGCTGCAAGGGAAATATTCACCCGATATTGAGGACGTGAAATACGTAGCCGAGTCCATTTTGCGCCACCGCATCTTCAAAAATTACAAGGCAGAAGCGGAGCATATCAGTGTGGAAGAGCTGATCCGGGAATTTTTAAAATAAGGAACGGACCTATCGTTAAAACCAAAATCATCAGTATCTTGACAAGAAAAGCCCTTTTCCTTTTCATCTGCCTGTCGGGTATATTCGGAATGGCCGGAGCCCAGAAAAAGGCTGTGATAAAAATACAGCACGCCGATTTCTATAAACCGGAACCGGCATTGAAACGGAACAAACTGATCGGGAACGTAAAACTGACCCAGAACAACATGGTGATGTCCTGCGACAGCCTTTACCAATACTCCGACAGCAATTACGTAGAAGCATTCGGACACGTTCATGCCATCCAGAACGACTCCCTGCACCTTTGGGGCGATTACATGATATATGACGGCAATTCCCAACTGGCAAAAGTCAGAAAGCATGTTGTCATGCAGGATCCCACCATCACGCTGACTACCGATTTTCTGGATTATGACGCACAGGACCGCATTGGTTACTATTTCAACTCCGGTATGTTGAAGGACAGCATCAATACCCTAATCAGCGATATGGGCTACTATTACACTACAACCCACGATATGTTCTTCAAAGACAGCGTAAAGGTGTATACACCCGATTATACCATGCATTCGGACACGCTGATATACAATACAGATTCGAAAATCATCCGGATTATCGGGCCGACAACCATTTACGGGGACAACCGCACCCTTTACTCTGAGAACGGTTGGTATAACACACTCTCCTCTCATGCCGAACTGTACAAAAACAATGTGTTGACTTACAATGAATACATCGCGTATGCCGATACCCTCGTTGTGGACAGTCTTACCAGTACGGCTATTATGAAAAACAACATCCACATGTATGATACGGTCAATAACATCATTGTGGGCGGCCATTATGGCGAGGTGTTGAAAAATAACGATTACGCCTTTATTACCGACCGGGCTTTGCTGACATTGGTCGGTAAACAGGACTCGCTTTTTGTGCATGGGGATACCTTATCCGTGTCGAAAGATTCAGCAGGCAACAACGTCATGAAAGCCTACTACGACACCCGCTTTTTCAGCCGGGATCTCCAGGGGCTATGCGATTCCATGGTCTTTCCTGTGGTTGATTCCACCATCCACTTGGTAGGTACTCCCATCGTTTGGGCCAGCGGCAACCAAATGACGGCAACACAAATCGAAATGCTGATGGCAAACAATGTCATTAAAGAATTTCACCTAAACGAAAAAGCTATGATTATCAATCGGATAGACTCTACCAAATACAACCAGATTAAAGGTCGGGACATGGTAGGACACATGCAGAACAACGAACTCTATCTGGTCGATGTGAACGGCAACGGAGAGACGCTCTACTATCCCGATGACAAAGGCGTCATTATCGGAATGAACAAAGCCATCAGTTCATATATCAAAATTTACCTTGCCAACCGGAAAGTGAAAGACATTATTTTCCTCCAGAAGCCCGAAGGCAACCTCAATCCCCTGTTCCTTGTCAATCCGGAAGACATGCGCCTCCGTGATTTTCAGTGGCACATTGAAAAACAGCCGCAGACAAAAGAGGAGATTTTTCTAAAATAAAAGGCTCCGTTTTAATTTTTGAAATATACCGTATAGTTATCCCAGAATTTCGGATTGGGGCGGATGTCCTCGTAATACATTCTGCCAGTCACAGCTTCCGGGTCACGGGCATTTACCTGTGTCGTCACATACTGCATTTTTCCGCTCACCTTGTCCTCTCCCTTACCATAGGTATAAGAGAGGGTAATACCGCTCAAGAAGTAACGGCTTTCTAATTTCTTGTAATTAGTCGTAATGGTCATATCCACCGCTCCCGTTTTGTAGTCTCCGGCGGGAATGAGATTTCTCCCCAGGCGGCTGTAATCGGAAGCCGAAAGGTGCATGGTGTTTTTCAGTACGGCATAATCTTTCAGATTGATATAGATTTCGCCCGAACATTTGCTCACGCCTGCACTTCCCGTTGTTGAGAGCGAAGGTTTGTTCACTTCGTAACCGATTACCTGAACGGAATCGCCTTCAAACAGCAGTCGTCCTTTATTGGAAAGTTTATAATCCCTGATGTTATCCGCATCCAGGATATTACGCGTATGCCGGACTACATCGGCGGTCAGAATATCATCAAAGTACGTCAGCCCGTCCAAAACCGATTCCGGTTCTTTGTTCCTTCTTACTTCATCATATCGGTAATGGAGCTCTTTAAATGCCGTTTCCGTATTGCTCCGGTTGTATCCTTTCGAATCATACAGCGTCACAATAGCCTCTTTCGAAGCGACCGGAGCATCGTTACCGGAAACCTGGTACTGGAAATATCCCCGGTAATTGTAGGGGCTTGCAAAATAATTCCTGCCGATATTCTCCACCGCCTGCTTCAACATCTTTCTGTAAACCAGCGACTGGGCATTTACATTCACCTGCTGGATGGCATAGGTAACCGGTTGCAGGGCAATCTTCCACCCTTCCTCTTTGGCCGCGGCATCCGTCACTTTTATATCATAGGGGGCATACCCCACAACGGAAACCCGCAGTTTTTTATCGGCATAGGCTCCCGGTAAAAGCAATTCAAACGCTCCGTCCATATCTGAAGCGACGCCTGCCAAGGTACCCACCACCCCTAAATTGGCAAACGGCACCGGTTCGCCCGTTGAAGCATCCGTCACCGTTCCTTTTATCTTTATTCTACTGGTTTCCTGTGCTTTGCCCAACAATATCACACTAAAAAGCACCATAATCAGCGAGAGAACCTTTTTATTCATAGCAATTCTGTTATTTATTTCGTATATTTGCCCCAAAGTTAATGATAATCTTTAAAACCAAAGCTATTTTACCGATAGTAAATGAAACTTGTTATGAAAAGAACCGCATTATACATCACGGGAGGTATTCTGACCGCAGTGCTGCTGTCTTCCTGCGTGTCCAAAAAGAAATTTGACGAACTGGCCCGGGCGAAAACCTCGATAGACAGGGAGTTGCTGCAAGTGAAGAGAGAAAAAAAGAACCTGGAAAGGGAACTTCAGCAAAGCAAGGACGACTTCAACACGGTACGTTACCAGTTGACGGAAAACAATGCGGCCAAGGACAAAAAAATCGATGAGTTGTATACAAAACTCCGTAACTTAGAAAGCAAACAGTCCGAATTGAAAAACGAACTGAGCAATGCCGCGGATGAAATCAAATACACCTCCCAGAGTTCCGACCAGAAAATCGCTTCTCTGGAAA
>ERZ778496.1565-NODE-1565-length-15828-cov-4.161732_pt1 | contig 15828 bp, 19 predicted proteins | sample MGYA00433099_ERZ778496 | MGnify/ENA primary metagenome ERZ778496 (study PRJEB29527, sample SAMN07138962) | mouse gut metagenome | material: feces | host: mouse | place: China:Nanjing | collected 2016-01-25 ... | reverse complement strand
CCAACCGACTCCCGCCGCCGGAACCATTCTTCGGCCAACCTGCATGGTATCGGCCCGCACAACCCCGAAAAACTCAAAAACAAAAGTCCGTATCCCTAAACCGCTTCCACGGTTTGCAAAACCCGGAATTTCTCCGCTCCCTGCCGGACCGGCAAAGAACCGTTCTGAAATTTCTCTCAGTCGCGAAGTGCGTTTATGCACTATTTCATTCCCGCTGTCAAGAACTTTTTTTCAAAATTTTTAATATTTTTTCAAAATGCCCTTTATTCCTTGAAATCCCTCAAAAAAAAACTTCTCGGAAAAAGCTCCTAGAAAAAGCTTCCTATAAAAAAACTCTCTAAAAACCCCAAACAGGAAACTCCTTTATCCCCCTTAATTACAAACTTGTCAACTTAATTTTTGACTCTTTATCCAACTCTTCACCATTAACCATAAAAAAAAGCCCCGAAACACATGCTGTCCAGGGGCTTTTCACACAATAAAAAAGGTCTTCTAAATACGAATACTGTCCCGTATATCGGAAATCCTATTGCGGGCAAAGAGCAAATAGGAAACAATAAGTTCTCCGGAGTTCACGGTCGAAGTAATGTAAAGCGGATCATACGTACAGATTTTATCCAATAAACTCATAGCTTGGGCAAAATTTTCAGCATTGCCTTTTGCCGCAATCTCAGGATACAAGGTATACAAGGCATTCAAATAATCACGCACGACAAGAATAACGCCTTGCACTTCATAGATTTTATTGTCCAACTCATAAAAAGACAAATTTTGAGAATTTTGCAATAAACCAAGGGCATATCCGAAAACGGTTTCTCCCAAAATAACGTTGAACGCTTCATAAATATCATCGGTTCTCGCATTATAAACAGCTTTTTTATTCAGCAAATCCGTTTGATATTTTTTGATGGAGTTCAAACCTTTTTTATATGCCTGTTCCGCCGACGGAATAAAGAAAATTCCCCAGCGCTGCGGGGCAAAAGCGAATTGGTTCAAGCGGGCTTTGTATAAATTTTCATTTTCTCTGTCGCTGCTGCCGAGTTTTGCGATAACAGTCGAATAATTGTCAAGAAGCATTTTTGTTGCGACATATGTTCCGAATTGGCGGTATGCCCTGTTATCCATCACCCATTTATTAAAAATAATATCATTAGCCGACCAGCCATAGGTTGAATCAAGCTCATACCGCATTCTGTTCACCAAAGCATCCAAAAGCTGCACGCCTTTTTCTTCTTCTGTCATTTCAGGCGAATAGCTTACTTGATAACATTCGGGAAAAACGGTTTGGTCCGTGAGGGCGTAAAGTTTTTGAAATCCCCACATGGACGCAATAAGAGCGATAAAAATCGCAACTTGCATGAGCAATGTTCTTGCCACAATAAAAATATGGTCTTTACTTGGTGTGTACATATATTCCTCTTTTACAAATACGCAATGATCATTTCATACGCATATTCAAAAAACATTTTTTGCGCTTGCTGATGATCATACGTTGTTAAAATATTTTCCGATGCATTTTCCCGTTTGCCGAAAGGTTGTCCGATACGGGCCACACAATTGCCCAACGTGAAAGGTGCGACGGAATAATCCAAATACACATTTACCCATTTTTTTATATGTTCAGCCTGACCGTGCGGACAAACAAGCCCCACGGGATCAAGACTAATCACCAAATCAACAGGAAGAGCCGCATACTGCCAAAAAGTTTTAAATACGGAACAAGCCCCCCAGCTGTGTCCGACAATAAAAATCTTTTTGCCTTGCTTATGGTATGCAGTCAGCAGTTCTTCCATACCGTGCAAATCATCATGTTCACGATAAAAGACATCAAGAGCAAAATTATTTTCCGCAAGCCGCTTTTTAAATTCAGGAATAACCCGGTACAAATAGGCATGAAAGCCATCGCAAAAACCACCGACAAACAAAAGGGCATCATTCTCGATTTGCTCCTGATGCTTCAGAATTTCGGCGATACACCCGTTTTCTTCCTGCCAGTCCGCAGGCTTTTGCAGCCGCAAACGTTTCAACAATTCCGCGTCATTTCTTTCATAGGTAAAATTAGTCTTCTTATGCCTTATAAAATCAGCAAAGCCCATAAAATTACCATAAAAAACCACAAGAAAAACAATGATAAAAAAAGCAAGAAATTTCATACGGCAAAAACCCCGTCATGAAAACAGGCTTCCTCATTATTTCTTTTTCATTTTCTTTTCATACATGGAACGTTTCAGATAACTGATCCTATCCACAAAAAGTTTACCGTCCAAATGGTCGGTTTCATGCTGCAGACAAGCCCCGAAATACCCCTCGCCCTCAAAATGGACAAGGTTGCCATCCAAATCCAAGCCGTCCATCGCCACACGTTTCGGACGTGCGACTTTAGCCCGAAAGTCCGGAACAGATAAACAGCCTTCATTTTCAATATGCTTCGCCGGATCCAAAACCGTGATCACAGGGTTGACAACCACCCGAAAATCCTGAGGAATTTCCTCATCCGTATCATGGGACCGCAATAAGCTGACATCAACAATGACAACCCGGCGTAAAACACCTATTTGGGGAGCGGCGATACCCACACCGCCGACAGTTTTTAAAGTATCCAGCATATCTTGCGCAAGTTCACGCACGCTGCCGTCGATTTCTCCGACAGGCTCCGAAACTTTTTCCAAACGCGGGTCCGGATATTGCACAACAGGTCTTAACATAATTTACTCTTGCTCCGCCTTTTTGTTTTCTTCACGCAAACGGAGCCCGAGGTCACGAAGCTGTGCCGCCGCGACAATATCCGGCGCATTTGTCAAAAGGCAGGTTGCTTTTTGCGTTTTAGGAAACGCAATAACATCACGGATAGAACCCGCTCCAGCCAAAAGCATCGCTATGCGGTCCAAACCAAAAGCAATACCGCCATGAGGAGGCGTGCCATATTCCAGCGCATTGATGAAATAGCCAAACTGCGCATACGCTGATTCGTCTGTAAAGCCAAGCGCCTCAAACATATTGAACTGGTCTTCCGAAGTATGGATACGAATGGAACCGCCGCCGATTTCATTACCGTTTAAAACCATATCGTAAGCACGGGCTTTCGCCTTTGCAGGGTCTGATTTCATAAGGTCTTTCGTATCTTCCCTGACCGCCGTAAAAGGATGGTGGCAAGCCACGTAACGTTTTTCTTCCTCACTGTATTCAAAAAGCGGAAAATCCGTAACCCAGAGGAAATTCCATGAATTTTCCGGAATTAATCCAAGCTGCTGCCCCAAACGGATACGAAGATTACCAAGAGCGGCATTAACCATGGATGCGGCACCTGCTTGGAAAAACGCAATATCCCCAACATGCAAATCCAGCGCTTCTTTGATCGCTTGTTTTTCTTCTTCGCTAAAGAACTTGGTAATAGGAGACTGCCATTCGTTTTCATGAACTTTAATCCATGCCAAGCCTTGAGCACCGTAAATTTTCACAAATTCCGTATGGTCTTCAATTTCTTTACGGGTCATGGCTGCGCCGCCGACAACCTTCATACCTTTAACAAGTTCCGCTGTCGCAAAAAGCTTAAAACCCGAACCGCGCACAATGGACGTGATATCTTTTAATTTCATGTTAAAACGGGTATCCGGCTTATCCACCCCGTAATCACGCATCGCATCATCATAAAACATGCGAGGGAAAGGAACGGGAATGTCAACATCCATAGCTTCTTTGAAAATACGCTTCATCATGCCTTCAGCCATTGTCATCACATCATTTTCCGCAACATAGCTCATTTCAATATCGATTTGCGTAAATTCGGGCTGACGGTCCGCCCGCAAATCTTCGTCACGGAAACAGCGCGCAACTTGGTAATAACGGTCAAGCCCGCTCATCATGAGCATTTGCTTAAATTGCTGCGGGGATTGGGGAAGAGCGTAAAATTCTCCGTGATTAAGCCGGCTCGGAACAAGAAAATCGCGGGCGCCTTCCGGAGTGGATTTTGTCAAAACAGGCGTTTCAACTTCCAAAAAGCCCAACTCATCCAAATAATTACGGGCTGCATTGGTGATACGGTGACGCAAACGCAGATTTTGGGTCATACGCGGACGGCGAATATCCAAATAACGCCATTGCAAGCGTAAATTTTCACCGGCATCGGTTCTGTCTTCAACCGGGAAAGGCGGAGTTTTGGCTGTATTCAAAAGTTTCCAATCAAGAACGACAACTTCGATTTCACCGGTTTTCATGCCGGCATTCACCATTCCGTCAGGGCGATGGCGAACCTTGCCTTTTATGGCAAGAACATATTCACTGCGGACAATATGGGCGTCCGCATGCGCTTCCGGAGCAATTTCGGGACTGAACACAACTTGCGTCAACCCCTCACGGTCACGCAAATCAACGAAAATAAGCCCGCCATGGTCACGGCGATACTGCACCCACCCCATAAGGCAAACTTCCTGCCCGTCGTTTTGCGCTGTGAGTTCAGCACAATGGTGCGTGCGTTTCCAATCACCCAAAGGTTTGATATAGACCGCATGTTCTTTTTGCAAATTCATATTTTGTTTTTCAACTGACTGACTCATTATTTTCCCTCTTTAATACAGGATACCGCGTTTTCAAAAGGCACTGCCTCCTGAGAACCGTTTTCCATATTTTTTATCATAAGATTATTTTGTTCCAATTCCGAAGAACCGATCAAAACGGCAAAACGGGCTTCCGATTTATCAGCTTGGCGCATTGCGCTTTTTATGCTTCTTGATTCAAATCCCATTACTCCGCGAAGTTCTGCCCGCCGAAATTCCTGCGCAGCTTTAAAAGCATATTCCCTGCACGTATCATCAAGGGCGGCGATATAAAAATCAAGTTTTTCCCCTTGAGGAGCTTCAAGCAAAAGCGCCAGCCTTTCCATGCCGCAGGCAAAACCGATACCTGCGACGGAAGGTCCTCCGATGGATTCCACCAGCCCATCGTAACGCCCGCCGCCGGCAATGGAGCCTTGTGCCCCGATATTATTGGATACGACCTCAAAAGCGGTTCTCGTGTAATAATCAAGTCCGCGCACGAGCCTATGGTTAATTTCATACGCTATATTTTGCGTATCAAGACAATTTTTCACAACCTGAAAATGTTTTGCGCATTCTTCGCAGGCATGGTCAAGCATGAGCGGCGCGTTTTTTGTCGCTTCCTGACATTGGGGATTTTTACAGTCAAGGACTCGAAGAGGATTGGTTTCCATTCTTCTTTTGCAATCCTCACACAATATATCCGTATCCAAGCTTTTCAGCCAAGATTTCAACAAATCCCTGTATGCGGGGCGGCAATTCGGACAGCCTAGGGAATTAAGCTGCAATGTTATATTTCTGATACCTATGTACGCTAAAAAATACATAAGCATACTGATCATTTCTGCGTCCGCTTCCGGCTCTTTCGGTCCTATGCATTCGCAATTTATTTGATGAAATTGGCGCATACGCCCTTTTTGCGGGCGTTCATGGCGAAACATCGGACCTGTGGTAAAAAACTTGCTTACGCCTTCTTTCGCTCCGATATTATTTTCCACATACGCACGCATGACGCCAGCCGTTGCTTCAGGACGCAAAGACATGGAACGCCCCTTGCTATCGGCAAACGTATACATTTCTTTTTGCACGACATCGGTTTCCGTACCGATGGAACGGCAAAACAAATCCGTATATTCCATCAGAGGAGTACGCAGCTCCGTAAAACCATAACGAAAAAAAACAGTGCGGGCGCTCTGTTCCAAAAAAGCAAATAAGCGACTTTCATCGGCGAATAAATCTGCAAAACCTTTAATCGCTTGAATTTTAGCCATTCTATACTCCAGTATAAAATTATTGAAAAATACTCTAATATGTTTATGATACATTGTCAAAGAATAGTTTTATGGAAAACAAACGGAAAAAATTTCCCTTTGCCGCTTTTTTTCTGACAACTGTTTTCCGCCTCTATTAATATGCGATAATTTTACGATATAGAATAGAAGAGGTACAATTTTTGCAAAAAAAATTACAAAAATCATGCGAAACGAAAAGGAACGCGTCATGAAAAAAAATATCAAAAACAGCATAGCCTTCATTCTTGGCTTTGTTTTCATATTCGGAACAATTGTTCCAAGTTTTGCCGCCGACGGCGGAGTCGGTCTTGTTTGGATACGCTCTCCCTACAAAGGACATGATGATTATTACATTCCCTTTCCTTCTTTACAAATAGAATCGAAATATTTCTTTATCAGGGAATTGAAACTCGGCTTTTACCTTTACCGGGACGATACGGAAGAAAACGAGCTGACTCTTGGCATAATGCCCGGTTTCACCATGTTCAACCCGGACAAAACCACTGATTACAAACTCAGTTTCCTTGACAAGCGCAAAATGGCAGCCGATGTTTATTTACAATTCGTAAAACGGTACCGCTACGGCACAATCGGAGCAAAAGCCTTTATGGACGCCCTCGGAAATGCCGACGGTTTCGGCATTGACGCATTTTACAAGCTTCCCATTTTTATCAATGAATTCACCATTACCCCCGGAGCCGGACTGAGTTACCTAAGCGGCGACAGAACGGAATACTATTACGGAATCAGCCGTGCCGAAGCTCTGCGCTCCGGTTTGGCGGCTTATCATGCGGATTACAGCATTACCCCTTATGTTTCTTTGGAAGCAAGCCTGCTTACGGAAAACGGCTGGAATATTTTCGCCAACGCGAAATACAGCTTTTTGAGCGACGAAATAAAAGACAGCCCGATGATTGATGAAGAGCATGAGCTGATACTAAGCGTCGGTGCAATGATGAGTTTTTAAAAATGATGAGTTTTTAAAAAAAATGAAAAAGCAATTTCTGCGCAGAACCCTTAAAAATTCATGCGTTAAATCTTGCCAAGCCCAAGGCTTTACAGTATTTTAACCTCATGGATAGCTTAGGGAAATTAATAGCCGTCGATTACGGCGTAAAACGTGTGGGACTGGCAATTTGCAATCTTGAAACGCAAATTGTTTTTCCTCTTTGCACTCTTGACAGAACTGTAAAAAAAAATTTTTTTGAAAATTTTTCAAACATAATCGCCGAACATAAACCGACAGCGCTTGTTCTTGGGCTTCCGCTTCATGAAGACGGAAGTCCGTGCATCACGACGAACCAAGTAAAAAATTTCGCGGCTTCCCTTGCAAGACGCTACCCGCTTCCCATTTATCTTATGGAGGAGCTGCTTTCCAGCTTTGAAGCGGAAGAAAATATGCGTTCCATGGGAGTGAATGCGAAAAAAATCAAAAAACACGTTGACCAAGAAGCCGCAGTGCTTATTTTGGAATCATTTTTAACAGCCCCGCAAAAAAATCTCTACCGGTCCGGACAGGATTTTTCAGGAAACAAATAAGGATTACCTATATCATGCTAAAAATAATCAGAAATTTCTTCATTTTCATCTTTCTTGCCTCATGCTTGGGACTGGGAGCCATCGCCTATTTTTCCTATTCCTATATCAACACGCCTGCCGATGAAAACGCCCAAGCTCTCGCTGTAGAAATTCCTGAAGGAAGCTCATTGCAGCAGATTTGTCAAATTCTTGCGGACAATAATATTATCAATGATACGGTTAAATTCAAATTATACGCCCAATTCAAAAACGCAGCCACCCACATCCAAGCGGGAACATTTTTATTAAGCCCCGCATGGACGCCGAAAACCATTTTATCCGAACTCACCACAGGCTCCGGAATTTTATATAAGCTGACCATCCGCGAAGGCTTGCCATGGTGGGAAACCGCCAGAATTCTTGAAGAACAGGGCTATTGCAAAGCGTCTGATTTCAAAGAAGTCATTCATGATAAAGAATTTCTCCTGAAAAAAAATATCCCTTTCAAAAACGCGGAGGGTTACCTCTATCCCTCCACATATTTTTTACGCAAACCGAAAGAAATGACTAAAGAAACTGCCTACACAGCCGTTAATAGGCTTATAGACACCTTTTATGAAAAAACAAAAGATCTTATGGATAACGCACAGTATGAAAGCATTTTCCATAATCCGCAAAAACTCAATGAGCTTTTAACCTTAGCCTCCATTATAGAGAAAGAAACAAAACTCATAGAAGAAAGACCTATTGTTGCAGGTGTTTATACAAACAGGCTTAAAAAAAATATGATTTTACAGGCTGACCCCACGGTGATTTACGGACTGGGCGAAAATTACCGCGGGCAGCTTCTGACAAAACATTTGCAGGATGCCGATAACCCTTACAACACATACCAACACGCGGGACTTCCGCCGAGCCCCATCTGTTCCCCTTCCCTTTCAGCCATAAAAGCCGCCCTTGAACCGCAGGAACACGATTATATCTTTTTTGTGGCGAAAGGTATCGGAGCAAGCCATGTGTTTTCAACAAATTTGCAGGACCATAACAAAGCCGTCCGCGAATACAGGAATAATTTAAAAAGAAACCAATAAGATGGATACGCAACAATTTTTTGATGAAAATAAACTTCTTCTCACAAAAGAAGAAATAAACCTTTTGCCTGCAATCAGTTACGAGGGAGAAATCGTTCTTGTGCGCTCCGACGAAGAACTGGATCTTGCGGTCAATGAATTGAAAAAAAATTCCGTACTGGGTTTCGACACGGAAACACGTCCCCGTTTCACCAAAGGCGCAATGCACTTGCCCTCCCTCATCCAGCTTGCGACAGATAAAAAAGTTTATATCATTCAATTGAAACATATCGGCAATACCGAAAAATTGGCAGAACTTTTATCCGACGGACAAATCATAAAAGCAGGAGTGGCAATACACGAAGATTACCGCTCCCTTGCGCGGCTTTTTCCGTTAGAAAGCAACGGGCTTGTCGACCTTGCGAAACTTGCGAACCAAAAAGGGATGAAAGCCCAAGGGTTGCGGACTATCAGCGCCAACTTGCTGGGATACAAAATCAGCAAGGGCGCTCAATGCTCAAACTGGGCGGCAGATACCCTGAACCATTCCCAAATCTTATATGCGGCAACAGATGCCTGGCTCGGACTGATTCTTTACAATCAGCTTGCCCGGCTTGCCGACAGTCCGAATTATCAGCCGGAAACGCCTAAAAAAAAGAAAAAGAAAAAGAAAAAATTCCGTTTTTTCAACAAAAAAAATATGGAAAAAGAAACTATTGAAGAAATAAAAGATTAAATATATATTGACCTAAACTTTTAAAATTAATTGTCGAAAAAACTGGTATCAACAATAAAATTTAAAATCTGAGGAAGCTATGAGTCAACAATTAAACTTTCAAGCAAACAATGATAACAAGCTGGCACAACTTGTTTCTTTTAAAGTAAGTGAGGAAGAATTTGGCATTGATATTCTCCAAGTACAGGAAATTATCCGTATGCTTCCCATTGCGATCGTACCTTCAGCACCGAACTTCGTAAAAGGAGTGATTGACCTGCGCGGTGAAGTAATTCCTATTATCGACATGCGGAAACGTTTTAAACTCCCCAGCATTCCTTATAATAATGAAACAAGAATCATTGTTGTGCATACGCATGATTTTACCGTCGGTTTCATTGTCGATGCCGTATGCGAAGTCGTCCGCATCAACGAATCCGCTATCGAACCCGCTCCGCCGGTCCTCACAAATGCCGACGGTTCAAACTATATCCGCGGCGTAAGCAAACTTGACAAAGGCTTACTTATTCTTCTCGATCTCAACAGCCTTATCAGCCTTGAAATTTTGGAAGAATTGATGAACAGTGCCAAAATAAGCGGCCGCTGCCAAGAATGTCCGGAAGCGCAAAAAGCGTAACGCATATTCATAATATTACCGATAAAGGCGATAAATGGGAATTTGTTGCCTTTTTTTTTATGCGCAAATATAATTATTTACATTTTTTAACTTCTGTTGTATTATTGAAAAAAAGGAGGAAGTGATGAGCTATTCACAATATATGGATATTGCTAATTCCGTCATGTGGGAAGCTATTCATGCAACCAACTACAATTCTCATAATACGAGCAGAGAATTTAAGCCCGTTGCTTTTCACTATTCTGATTTATCAGACAAAACTCCTGAAGCGTATATCTACCCTTATACGGATACCTTTAATCCTTTCGTAATGATTGAAGGCTCCACAAAATCTTTTACGTCTTTTGTTTACGGACTTATCAATCCGGAAACCTATGACCCGTCAATGCTTCTCACCATTTCTTCAGGGGGAGAACCTAACACCATCACCAATTACGAAGCGACACAAAAATTTCTGACTACGCACCCTGCGGCACGCTTAAGTTCGGAATTATCCTACGGAATTGTGATTGATGAACAAGCATAATAAAAAAGGAACAGCTCTTTCATAAATAATATATAATATGCCGAAGTGGTGGAATTGGTAGACACGCTGGTTTCAGGTTCCAGTGCAGCAATGTGTAGGAGTTCGAGTCTCCTCTTCGGCACCACATATCAAAATATAAGCAACCATACAGTGCTGTGATATAAAACTATGCCTGCACAGATTAATAGGTTGCTTTATTTTTTAATTCAATCTGTTTTCTGAAGAATACAAATCAGAACATTTCCGTATCATATTGCAATAACATATTGATAAAATCAGACAATAAACGCAAACTCGTTACAAACAAAGTTATAACGAGTTTGCGTTTAAGGGGATTGGAAGAGCGACAGCCGTCAGCACGTTTTCGAGCGTTACAGATAGCGACAGCAGAGCTACAATTCCCTCCAAAAAATAAAAAAATTATGAATGTTATACAGCTCCCTAGTCTAGAGCTAAAAACTATTGTCTACCATATTATATCTCACACAAAAATCTAACAATTATGATACAAACCCTTTTCATAAAATCCATAATAAACAAAAACACTATTCATAAGCATTAACCATAAAAATCCTATACTGATAGGGTTCTTATGTATGGAACAAGCTGTAACTATTTAATTCTGTTTAACCGTTTTGTTTTGCCGGATTTGTCCAATTCAAAATAAGATAGCCATTTTTATCTTTAAATTTTCCAATAATAATGATAATAAAATCAATAAAAACCCAAAAAGAAGCAATTCCAATCAAAACAAGACCGACTCCCAAAAACGATGTAAACCAACCAATAATATTTAAAACTAAAATACTGACAGCACTTAAAGTACGTCCCGCATAAAAACGATGTGCCCCAAATAAAAAAAAAAAAAAGCAAAGCAAAAATGCAACCAATCGTTCCTTTTGACTAACTACAACATTTAATTCACCAAAAGTCTGTGTCATATTGTCCTCTCCTTATTATTTTCTTAATGATTACTAATAATACATAAATTGTCAACCAATACTTAGTCACAACACATCACCACATTATCAATAATCAATACAGCACAACCAACACTTCCAACGCACCAACGCGTAATCATTCTTGATAGTTACCCAAAAACCAATTTTAAAAAGATAAAACTATTTTTTTCAATACAATATGAATAATAAAAGCCGCGTGGTACACAAATAACGTATAAAAAATAAGCCCTGCAAAACTCTTAAGCTAAGCAGGGCTCCTTGAAAAATCTGGTAGCAAGGGGGAGATTTGAACTCTCGACAACTCGGGTATGAACCAATTTTAATTCATAAAATATAATGTTGTCTTTTTCTGTCATTACATGTATCTTTTTTTGAGTTTCTTTTTGAAATACAGTATATTTTTGTACTTCACAGTATTTTTTATTTGTCGCAGGCATGTCGCAAATGGTCATTTTTTACTCCAAATTGTCGCAACCAAGTCGCAAAGTTAAGGTATGTTATTATGGCAAAAAGTGCAAGTCAAAATAAGAGAAAGTCCTCACGTTTCCCCGGCGTGCAGATACGGGAAAGCAATGTGCGGAAACACAACGGAAAGCCCGACATTTGCTTTACGATTGACTACATCGACCCGCAAACCAAGAAGCGCATCCGCAAAGACATCGGCTGGGCGAGCGAGGGCTTTACGCAGGCTTATGCCGCGCAAGTTCGAGCCGAGTTTCTTTCCAAAGGCAGGCTTGAGCATAATGCCGAGTTTCGCAAGATAGCCCCGAAACAGAGTTTTACATTGAAAGAAGCTTTTGAAAAATATGTCAATGAATGGCTCATACCAAGAAATAAAGGCTATAAAAACGACGAAAGCTTTTTTTACTCCAACCTGCAAAGCGTGCATTCCATAGACATCAATAAAATCGATGTTTATCTTCTTGACAGTCTGATTGCAGAGCTTTCCGGCAAAGGACGGGCAAACCAAAGCATTCGATATCTTATCGGTATCATACAGCGTGTCATCAACAAAATGGACGACTGGGGTCTTTATCATGGCACAAAGCCTTTTTCCAAAATCACCCTGCCCAAAGTGAACAACCGCCGCATGCGTTTTCTGACCCCGGAGGAAGCTCACGTGCTTCTTGACGAACTCAAACAGCACAGCCTCGCCGTTTATTTGCAGGCACTCATCAGCCTGCACTGCGGTCTGCGTTTCGGAGAGATTGCCGAGCTCAAAATCAGCGACATAGATTTTTACAGCAAAAACATTTACGTCCGAGACCCCAAAAACAGCAAGAGCCGTCATCAAATCATGACCCCGACGCTTCAAGCGGAACTTGAAACCTTTATCGCTTTGACAAAGCCCCTTTCCTATCTTTTTCCGAACCCGAACGGCGGCAAGGTCACTTCCGTAAGCAGAACTTTCGAACGGACAGTCAAAAAGCTCGGACTGAACGAAGAAAACGGCATTCCCATAACTGACGCACGGCAGAAAGTCGTTTTCCATACCCTGCGTCATACGTACGCAAGCTGGCTTGCCCTCTCCGGACAGGGACAAGCCATGATAGCCGAGCTTATGGGACACAGTTCCATAGAAATGAGCGCCAGATACACCCACCTTTTCCCCGATGCGAGAAAAGCCACGGCAACGGCGATTGACAATATTTTCAAACATAATTCTTAGTTCTTGTTATAGATTTTAATTTTTGATTTTTGCAAATACAAATCAAGGTCTTTTTTAGAATAGGAAATAACAGCGCCGTTTTTGCTGTACACTGGTCCAATGCCTTGAGAACGGTAATTTTTAAGCGTAAGCGGACTTAAGCCCAAATACTTGGCAGCCTCTTTTTCACGCATGACTTCCGGAGCTGTTGATATATTTTTTAACTCTTCCCGAACTGTCTGACGAACACTGGTATTAATGAGCTGCTGTAATTCCAGCGGATTTAACAAGACAATTTGTTGAGACATTTTTACACCTATGACCTTTTATTATTTTCAATCCATTCTTTAATTTTATCTGTTTCCTGTGACCAGCGGGACGTATCCAGCCGTAAAAAGAGAAATTCCTCATAGACAATATTAAAATATTCCATGGCGCGTTCAAAGAAAGGCATTTTCAAAAGAATTTTATGGACCGTTTCTTTTTCTTGCCACGGTAATCTTTCAATTTGGAAAGAAGAAAATGCAAAAACTTTCGCATCCAGTGAAAAAATAAAAGAATATTGACTATCAGATAAAACTATTGTTGCGGTATTGACTTTTTTGCCAGTTTCAAGCCCCAGTCGTGCCTCAAGCATGGGATTGTTTTGTCCTTTCACAGAAGTAAATAAATTATTCTCACCATTATTGCCGCGCACAGACACTTTATTTTCAAAAACAGCATAAAAGCCGCTTTCTTTTTGGCCTTTAACATATTTGAACTTCGTTTGCCTGTCAGCCTGATACCAAAGCCAGGTCAAAAACTCTTCACCAAGAATAATGCCTGTATGGGCTTTCATGTCGCTTTGCTGAAAATCCGTAAAAATTGTTGGATAAAGATTAATATAATTATTTTTGAGTTGTATATATTTTTCAACAAAAATTTGCGAACGAACAAGAGGAGTAAGTTTATACAGTTGAATTTTTGAAAGCATTTCATAATCAGCGTTCATTGCTTCATCAAGCGTAATTTGTTCACCTTTTTTGGAAGTGACAACACCAAAAGTTTTCAACAAATAATCGCCGAAAAGATCTATTATTTTTTTATTGGCTGAACCAAAATAAACATCATGGGTCAATGTGTTGATTATTACATCATAAAGGGCAGGAGTTGGCAGTGTTTTGGCTAATAATTTTAATTTAATCTGCGTTTTGATTTCTTTTTTTCTTTCACGAGGAATATATTTTCTGCCCATTTTGGCATATTCTTCCAGCTCTTTTTTTAACGCTGTTTCAAAGTGTCTTTTATACAAGCCGGGGGCAATATTGCGCTTATCAACACGAAAAGAAAAGTAAAGCCATGGATGCACCTCATAATCAATAAAATTAAAGTCTTCCATGTCCTCAAATCCTGTCCAGCCGTAAGACTGCTCTTCTGCAGTATCGTCAATGGACATAAATACGAATTGACGCAGTTTTTCACCGAAACTGCCGAGTATTCCGTCGGAAAGATTTTCAATTTTGAAAAGAGAAAAACTTGTGGTATTTTTTAGAAAACTCATATTTTTGCCTTATGTTAGATGTGCTGCCTTGAATTCAAGAGTTTTAGAGAGATAAAATACAAGGCAGCACGCGGGCTAAAGAGCGCTGCACTTTTGGATTTTTAGCCCTTTGCCGGAGATTGAAAAGCGTTTTTTGGATGTAAGTGAGTTTTTGCTTTTCAATCCCAAAAATTTTTTTTACAATGTCTTATTAATTTCATTCATTTCATCAAAGTCCTTTGCAAAATCGTCAAGCCGAGTTAAAAACAACCAATTATAATGATGTTTTTCGCAATAATTGAATGTCCAAACTTTACAATCATTTTTTGCACAATGACCTCTATCACAAAGCTGCATGGAACTTTCTTCAAAACTTTCGCAGTTTTCACAGCATCTCTGCATTTCAATTTCTATTCTTTCCTGTTCAGCATGTTCTTTGCTTTCTTCTGGCGTTAATAACTCTGGTTCTAATGATTTAATTTTATCATTCATTACCGTACCACCTTGCCAAAACCGTTCCAACATCAAGAAGCTCTTCCTTTGTCCTTTCCAGAGTTTCTGTGTAAAATGCCTGTCTGACTTCTTCATATTCTTCCTGCAGGATTTCAAGTTTCTGTTCTTCATAATATGCAAAAGTCGGATGTTTCGCTCTAGCCCGCTTAGTGTTTTCCACCAAAGCAAGCACGAAGTCTTTGCCCAATGTTTCGTAAATAATGCAAAGCTGTATTTCTGCGTCAAAAGCTTCATCAAACATTTTATCAAAAAAATCCGGTTCGCTTTCGTTTTTTGTTTGTTCAGTTTTTTTATTTACAAAATCATCAAAATCTTTATTTATGTTCATTTTTGCCTCCGTATTTTCAGTTTGTTTTTGTGTTCGGAAAAGGTTTCCGCAATCTCGCAAAGCGCATAACCGGTTATCAGTCCCGAAATAAACGCTATGATATACATTTAAGACTTCGCAAAAGCTGTTTGAGATTGTCGAATGTGCCGATAAATTTTAAATTGCGTCCGTTTACCCGCACATTGGTGCAAACTCTTGAAGACTTGGGCGGTCTGCCCATAAACTTATTGCCTGCGGAACTGTCTAAAAGAATGAGTTTTTGCATATTGCTTGACAACGTGGCGGGGAATTTGATACAAATTGCTTGTCGCATGAAAGGTATACTCCTTTTGTGATTTGTTAGCCCTACATATAAAAAATTGTTATTTATTAGTTACCTTGTTCAAGTAAATAAATAAGAACTTGTATAAGAATATTATTAGCTAATTTTTAGGGTTATGTCAATCATTTTTTTAGGATTAAAATACCAAATTTTAGTATTTCTGAAAGGAGATATATTTATGCAATTATTTGAAAGAGTTAAAGCCTTGGCAAAAGCGAAAGAAAAAAGTGCAAATGCTATTGCTCA
>ERZ778496.1564-NODE-1564-length-15830-cov-7.634548_pt1 | contig 15830 bp, 13 predicted proteins | sample MGYA00433099_ERZ778496 | MGnify/ENA primary metagenome ERZ778496 (study PRJEB29527, sample SAMN07138962) | mouse gut metagenome | material: feces | host: mouse | place: China:Nanjing | collected 2016-01-25 ... | reverse complement strand
AATGCGGTGTACGGGCAACTGTACCGGGGGTTCGAATCCCTCTCTCTCCGCAATAGAGCCTGACAATCAGGATTTTATTTTATCGACACCCAATTTTACACCCCGAAATGTAAAATTGGGTGTATTTTTTGAAATGAAGTAAGGTATTTTCATTGCCTCACAAAATGTAGGCATTTTAATGGGGCAAATATAGGGGGCTATTAAGTTTCAGTCTAAAAATCGTTTTATAAAAACAAACGCAAAAGTGGGCTTATATAAATAAGCCCACTTTTTAGTATAGCGATTAAATAACCCCGATATTATTCATCATTAACGCTTGCCTCTTCTGCTGTTTGAGGAATAGCATTCATTGTCTGCTGTCCCATCACCACATTTTGAATAACACTGGCCAAGTCATATTGAGCTCGAATATTTTGATATGATTCATATTCCCAAAATAAATAAGTATCCCATAATCCAATTTCAATCTCGCGAATAAGAACACCGATTTTTTCTCGATCTATTTTTCCATCAGATAGAAAATACGACGAATTGGCCAGTTGCTTACTCAATACAAATATTGTTTGTAATTCACCGGGTGTATACGATTTATACCAGTCATCTGGTCTGACAATTTGATCCGGAGTACCTCTTCGCAGATAACTTTTTGACAATGTTTCTTCTACATATTTTTTACCCACATTTCTTACTGCATTGAGGCGTAGATTTGAAGTGAAATACGATTCTATATCCTCAAAAAATAAATTATCACAATTACCTTTTTCTATTTGCTGAATCATACCGTCTATTTCATCTTTATCTATTACAATATCTTTAAGACGAAGATTCCTAATATCAAAAGCATCTTTAGTTGGCATCTCAAAAGGAACCCCAATTTTATGCAATGCAACTACAATAGCTCTTTTTTCAGATATGGTTAACTTATTATTAAACTCGCTGACCGTTTCTATATAACTCTTTTTTGCATACGCCTTAAAAACGTCGAGTGCTTTTACGGCCATTGCTCGTACATTCTTAATTTTCTTCTCTTGTTTCCAATGCAAGAAATAAGAGCCGCCATAAGTTCCTATCAAAGCACCAATAGCGCCACTAATCAGAGGTAATACCCAATCCCAGATATTATATGTTATTTGTTCCATGTTGGAGTTTATAGATATTTATCAAGTACAGCTTGCTTTTGACTTGCAGCCCTTTCGACAATTTCACGAGCAGATTTAATTCCCGCTTCTATATCTTCAATTTGAGACACAACTTCTTCTTGTGTTTTTCTATCAGGAAGCATAATAGAAAGGCCTGCAATTCTATCTATAGAGGCTCTTAAAGACCGACAGAAACCTTTCTCTTTTCCAGCCTGCTTCAGAACCTCGACCAAATATTTGGGTAAAATATCCTCTGTTAATACTTGTAATACTCCACAATGATCGGTTGGATAGAACGGCTCATTGGAAGGAATATAATTGACCATCCAATCTCCATCTATACCCCACACAATGGATGGTTTTGAAAAATCTGTAAGCAAATATTTATCAATAAGACCGAATGGTTCCATAACATTCGCACTTATAACTGGAATACCTGCATTTTTTGTCAGATCAGAAGAAAGAACCCGTTTGCCTATCGACAGTTTGAATCTGTCTTGATTTGATAATCGAAACGATTGATTTGCTTTCTTCTGTGCAGTTTCAAATAGCGTTTGTATTTGGGTGGATAAAGCATTTATTGTTTGTATTGCAAACTGCTCTTTTTCTTCTATGGGATTTATTTCTTCAACAATTTTTTCTTGAATTTCTTTTGGAGGAAATGGCAATCGTATGGATCTAAGATTATTTGCACTCAATCCACCTTGCGCAGAACCGGTAACATTATCTTTAAGTATAGATTGCCCCATATTGCTATATAGGGTATGGAATAAATATTTTTGCGTTATAATATTTTTACTACGGATAATGAAAACGTGCTCGTTGACCATTGCTTTCTGATCATGCAATTCGTCTCTAACCAAAGCAATTTTTCCTGTTAAAGCCCCATCCTTACAAAGTAAAATATCATTGTCTTTGATAAAACCAGAAGTCGCTTTATCAAAGAATTTTTCATCTACATATTTTGGTGCCGACAAATTCAATCGACCAGAGACATTGTCTATATGTTCTCCTCCGAGTGATAATATGCCTCTTTGATTATTCTTTACCCCTCCAATTGGCCGTGAACCTGTTTCTATTGACTCTGCAATACTTTCAATAGTTTTCAGTTGCCATCGGCTTTGAAATGTTACTTTTTTTTTAGCAGTCGTGGAAATAACCTTATCAAATACAGCTCTATCAAAAGTTATCATATCGATTAAAGCAAGTTGACATACATGCGATTGCATGCTTTCTGCTATTTCCGAATTATAATCGCCATTGAATGCTCTGTAAATATACGTACTTGCCTTATCCGGATTATCATAGTTATTGGGATCGAACAGCTGCGTGCACTCGTCGATGTTTTTGCCTCGCCGAATAGCATGAATACCCTCATCGCCTCTGCGATTCGAGAATTCATAACCTAAAAAGCGTTTTTCAATATCTTTTTCTTCGTTGCGTTTAATCACAACCACTTGCTGAGGGTATGCCAAAATAAAATAAAGCAACTTTTCAGCCTCTATATTCAACAGTGTTTCCAAAAACTTAACATCTGTCTTTGCCGGAATCTTCTTTTTATATTCAATAAATATATCATGTGCCTTAACTTTATCATTAGGCGATTTTTGAAGCAACGTTACATAATCTGAATACTCCAGCCCTTCCCACGCATGGGCTACATATTTAGTCGCAGGAGTTTCGATACCATTGATCGTAACATCATTGATTGTTCGGAAATAGGTATCAACCGCTTTTTTAGTATTGGCGGCAAAATAGTTGTCTCGACGACGTAAAAACCATACTGCAGTACGTGTCCCAGTCTCCATGAATGTGTTTTTGCCTAATTCGGCAATAGCAACAATGTCGAAATATCGTAAAATTACCTCGCGAGCTTTAGTATATATACCTGCATTACTGAGAATGGAACTTGGTAATATAACCCCTGCAACACCGCCCTCTTTTAATAACTGCTTAGTGCGCTCGACAAATAGACATTCTATTTCGGAACTATTATCAGTCAACGAATTATAAAGTTCGAAGTCTTTTTCTGTATAATAATCCCGTGTTGTCTGCCGAAACGAGGATACAGAGTAAGGAGGGTTACTCAACAATACATCAAACTGTTGATTATCATTCTGTTTATCATCAACTTCTTTGCGCAGTTTACCTTTATATTCCGTATTCTTATGGAAATTAGCAAGGCCATCACTCAGTATTACATTAGCAAGACCATCACCATGAAGATAACAACCGACCTTACCGACTTTAACAAGTCGATAATCCTTTTCCACTCCATATACATATTTAGTAGCCCAGCAAAAATGATCTTTTCGCCATGTATCTATAGAAGTTTGTGTTTCATCAATATATTGTGATTTATTACATGCATTCAGCAGACTTTGTACTTCGTGCATATACTCCGTAATGAAGTGCCCGCTCCCTGCTGCATAATCAATCATATACGGCAATATCTCACCATCTTCCCGTTTCAGCTTGTCCGCAACAATTGAATCCAGAGGCAAACTTTTAATAATAAACTGCGCAATAGGAACCGGTGTAAAGAACTGCCCCGCCTCTTGTTTAAGACCAGTAGTAAGCAAAAGCTCAAAGAAATCCGATAAATATTGTTGACGCTTATTGTATCTAATCCGATATCCCTGTATGAGTTCGACAACTTCTTTTACTACCTTCGCATTTTCTTCAAAAGATGCAGAGTCATATACCTCTTTTATTGCAAATTCATTGTTTTTTTCCAGTCGCAGTTTATTTACTTCACGACGTAAATATTGTTTTGTTTCTTCTGTCAAGTTTACACATCGTTTCTCAAAATCCTTGTCGTTGAAATCGCTTACCGTGCGATCCAAGAATTTCTTCATCCCCTTACTATACAGATCGGTTAGGCGCAATTGAAAATCAATATGGTTATCGCGTCCTTCCAGCCACTGGAATTTGAGTTCTTCCCCGGACTTTGCCGTTGTTTCGTCGTATACTTTACACAGGAACAGAGTGAAAATCTTATTAAAGGCATTTCCTTTATCCGAAACAACGTTATGTCGTAAGATTTCGAGGACTCGGTTGAAAATGAAACTCGAATCTTCAGCCTTTATTTCTCTCAACTGCTCCTTTGTCAAAGCCTTACTTTGGAAATTATAAGGTTGAACCCAAGAATCAAAGATGCCGTTATCTTTCGTTAGTTTGTTCCACTTTTCGTATATATCTTTGACCTCTCCACTCCTGTATTCATCTTCGATCTTAATAATTTCATTAGTACAAATGAAATTATTGGATTTGAACTCAGATGCATAAAGCATCAAAACATCCGCTTTGCATCCAGAAAGCTGGAAATATGTAAACAGCTGACCTCCATCCTTGTGAATTCTCGCCAATTCTTTGTTAAACTCTTTGCCATATGTTTTACACTCAATAAGAAGATATGGAGATCTATCATTACGATTGACGCAAATGTCCAAACGGCCGGAAGTTCCATGGCCTGACGGCCAAGTTTTCTCCAGTATTATATTTTGAGGAGCATAGCCCTTTTGCAAAAGTTTGTCAATGCATTCCAAAACTACAAAATTTTCCGGTTGCGAAAAATTCTGTGTAGTTCTGCTTTCGGCTGTGATTTTGTCGCCGTAATCGATATGCCGTTTGTTGAAGTCGACCTCTATGGTATAATTATTTTGAGTGGTATATATTTTTTGATATACACCATTTGTCCCATCTTTTGGCACAAACCCTAATGCGCCTATATATGTTCTAACATCCATAAAATACTCCTATGATTATACAAAATTAGTAAATTTTCAAGTCTTGGAACTAATTTTTACACATAAATTTACTTTTTCATTTTTTATGCCTATAATTTCACGCTGTTACATACCGTTCTTGAGAGATTTATTATCTTTTGCATTTTCTCGAACTTCTCTCTGCACCACTCCTTAAACGGCACTTTGTCGATATTTAGTTGTAGTTTTCGTTTGTTGGTCGGAGCGGGTGTGATTTGTGCCGTTACTTGTTCAACCGTGAATTTGCAGTTGTGTTCTTCGGAGTATAGTTCGCCGCTGTATTCGAGTGGTTTACCCTTGATAAGCGTCGCGGTTTGTTCGTCATCGAAGCCGACCGTTCGGCAAACACTCTCCATTCGGATCATCTCTCGGAAATAGGGGAACCACATCGTCGCTTTTGAGATGATCGTTTTCAGCAGCGACATTTCTTTCTTGTGCTGCTTCGTTAGGTTCGTCGTCTCGGCGGTGTGGCGTGCCTGTGTTGTCGCAAGGGTTTGGCTGTGGTCGGTTTGCATGGTTTGAATCTTCTTTTGCAGTGATTCGATGCTTTCGTCCCGAGTGGCGACCTCTTGCCGCAGCACTCCGATTTCCTGCTCCTGCCGCTTGACTTTCGACGTGCCGATCATTGCTCCGATGCCGTCGAGAATGGTTGTACCCACCTCGGCGGCAGAGCTCTTCAAGCGTTCGGTTTTCAGTTCGCCTTTTACTGCGTTCAGTTCGGTCGCGGTTCGATGCAGTTCTGCGCGTGCCGTCTGTTCCTGCTTCGTGGCATGTTCGACCGCTTTGCGTTTCTCCTCCTCGATACGGAGCAGTTCGCCGATATTGTCCTGCAAGTTCTGCTGTCGAGCAATGGCGTTACGATAAAACTCCTGCGTCGTAACATGTCGGGCTTTCGAGCCGTCGATGCCTCGTTGCAGTTCGTATTTGGCCATAGCTGCGGCATAGGTGTCTTGGTACTCTTTCAGCTTAACACGCGACATTACGTCGTCAGCGCATAGCCGAGGTCGGGCCGTAGATTTCGTGCGATATTTCCGCTTGTTAGGTTCGTCGGTCTTCTTCTTGCGGATTTTGCGCCGTTCACCCGTTACGATGGGAACGACAGCAGCATGGATATGGGGTGTTGCTTCATCCATGTGCAATACTGCCGAAACGACGTTTTCGGTTCCGAAAGTCTTTCGTAACCATGCAAGGTTATCGGCACACCACGGTTTCAATCTCCCCTCTTGGACGATATGCTTCATATCCTCCTGTGTGCCGGTCAGCATAACACGGATAACCCGCACTTGATTTGTTCCGATTTTGCGGGTCAATCCGGCATGTTCAAGCCGATGATTGATTGCCTGTGTGCGGTCGTGTACTCCCTCCGGATATTTGACGAGTTCTTCGTTCAGGTAGGTCAGTTCAGGTATGGCATTGGGCGGCATCTTAGTACGTGCGATATGGGCGGTCATCGGCACTTCATTGTCCGGCGACTTATCCAAATGCAATACGACATATCCCATGATTCAGTAATAATTTTGCGGTTGATGATTTCGGTTGTCGGGTTTTCGACCGCATATGCGGTCGGCGGCCGGAACGGTCGCAAGGGGTTTCCAAAGGGTTGCCCTTTGGCCTATTGGGGCTTTTTCAGCGTCGGCGTGCCGATGCGTTGAGAAAAAGCCCTAATAGGCTATGGCTTTTCTGTGGAGGAAAAGCCGCGGGCGCGGAGCGGCCGAATGGTGAGAGACATTACAACTTGCGTCCGCGCGACCGCCTGTGCTCTTTCACGGGAAGACGACTGCGCAGATAGTCGTTCAAGTCGTTGTACGGCCGATAGTGAATGGATTGGTCGGAGAGGTTCCGGCATGCCTTTTTCAACTTGTCCGTCGCTTTGCGCACCGCCTCGTCATTGTCAAAATAGGCATACACCCGTTCGTGCGACGCGATGAACGGGACGGCTTTGGCAAGGTTCGTTACTGAGTTCAGCACGACGATATTGTGCGGCGGGTTCGGGGTGCATTTGAGCGTTAGAAACGAGAGGTAGTCCATGAATCCCTCGAAAACGAGGCACGTCGGATAATCGCCGCGGCGGGTCGTCGGGGCTTTAGAGGTGCAGCCCTTGAAATAGCGGTTGCGCAGCTCCCAGCCTCCGGCATCGTTGCGGAATCCGACGGCGAAATAGGATTTGCCGGCCACACGATAATGCACCTCCGAACAATGTGCATGAGCTGCGGCAAGGTCGATGCCCCGGTCCGTAAGGTAAACGAGCAAGGCGGGATTTTCCAGCGGACGTACTTTCTCTATCGCGATGGCCGATTCGCGGTGCGACGATACAAGGTTGCTGTACCCATGAAAAGAAAAAGCGGGCGTTCCGGAAATCCTCTGCTCCAGCCGTCGCATAGCCTCCCCCGCACTGCACCGCTCCATGCGCATCACGAGGTCGATCAGCGTGCCGCCCTCGCCTGCACCGTAGTCGATCCATAGGTTTTTGTCATAATCTACTTTCATACTCGGCGTATGATCTTCGCGCAGCGGCGAATGATACAAGCCGTAATAACCTCTGTCTTTCGCCGGACGGATGCCCTGTGCGGCAAGGTACTCCCGTATCGGGAACTTATTGATTGCTTTTGCGTCCATAAGCTGTTTTTCCTTCACTCGGTTTATGGTACGGTTCGAGGTTTAACCCGCCGTACCGGTTTAGAATGGTTTAATAACATATACCCCCGTTTCGGACTAAACCGCCCGTGAGGGTCAATAATGGAAATCGGGATTGTAGCGGTAGAACTTATCTTCCTTGACGATCATCCGCTTGTTCTCCAGAAAGACTTTGAGCTGCTTGGCCTTGTTGATGCCGAACGAATGGCCGATGGCGGCATAGCTGCTTTGCAACTTTCCGATAAGCGACGAATAGGAAACCCTGTCGGCTTCGGAAAACAACAGCTCCAGCGCCTCGCGGTGTTTGGCCTCGCAGACCTCGGCATAGTCGAAACTTTTGGCAGCGGTAGTCTGCCGAAGTTGGTAGTCCTTGACCAGCTCGGGCAAGGCATCGGCATTGATGCGAAAGGCGAACGGCTCGAAATCCCGGTCGCGGATATGCATCGCTGCAACGGAACTTATATCGCGGTCGAAGTCGTCTTTGGTAATTTGCAAGACAGTTTCGGCCTTGTTGTTCAGTTCCGTACCCAGATGCCCGCGCGTGTTGTCGTCGCCTTTGTTCAGATGCAGCACTGTATGGATGTGGATGCGCCGCTCGTCCGTCCACTGCATCAGCTTCGTGATAAGGTCGGTCGCCTCGCCGGGGCTGTTGATGTCGTGCGCCAGATCGCGAATGCCATCGATAACGACCAGTCCGAGGTCGTCGAGGTCGTAGATCGCCTCCTCGATCTTCCGCAACCGCTCTTTGGTGGCATAACCGCGCAGGCACAAGAACTCCAACAATGGCGGATGCATATCGGTCGGCAATCCCGCCAGCCGCAGAATCCGGCACAACACCCGCTTGCAATGGAAGCGGCTCTGCTCCGTATCGACGTAGAGGATGCGCCGCTTTTCCGGCGGCAAAGAGGCCGAATAGTTCAACACCGTGCTGCCGGTCATGGCTGCCGCCACGATTGCGCAGACGTTGAACGTCTTCTTGCTCTTTGCCTTGCCGGTAGAAGCGCTGAAATTCCCCAAAGTCCCGATCACCGAATCTTCGACCCGCAGAATCACGGGCGGTGCCGTGAATTCGTCCGTGACGAACAGACGAGCCGAACGCCATGAAGAAACCGGAACCGAAGCGGCAGATTTATCGTGCGCAGGCATGGCTACCTCCTTCCGCCTGTTTTGCGTCCGGCGAGTTCGAGCGCCAATTCGGCATCCACGATGATCTTGCGCCCGATCTGCGTAATGGCCTTGTCGATTCGGCCGCTCCGCTTGATACGATTGGCGGTCGGGATGCTGCATCCGAACAGTTCGGCGATTCCACGAATGCCGTACACGTGTCTTTTCTGCAGGGCGAGAACCGGTGCGGGGTGCTGCTCCGCATGTTCGCCGTTCTGTTGAAGGTAGAGAAATTCTTCGCCCGTCATTTGCCAGAGCAGCTTCGATTTCAAATTTCGAATATCCATAACGAAATACATTTTGAATTACACACAAGATCGCCGGCCGGTCGATCACGGTGCAAATGTAATTCGTCGAGATGCAGAAGACGAGCAATCGTAGTCGGCGCAGTTATTCTGCGCTGACTATGAGCGATATGCGAATACCGCACACGATACTGAAATCGTACTACGGTCGTAGCGGAAACATTAAAAAGGAAAGTCGCAGAAGATCGTGCGGTAGATTTTCGTAAGCGGTGCACGGCGTCGGCGTTCGAAGTTCTGACCAATCGCGATTCGGTAGCGTTCCTCGAAAAAACGTTTGATCGACGTGTCGCGGTTGGGAAGAAAATAACCATTGTCCAGCAGACCGGCAAGAAACGTTACCAACCGTTTGATGTCCGGCTTGTCGTTCTTATGTTTCGCCTGCCAGTGCAACGTTTCGTCGAGATCGCCCGACTTGACCAATCGGGCCTCCAACTCGCGGAGCTTGTCGAACATTCGCGTGCGGAAAATTTCATCGGGCAAAATGCTTTTAGCTTCGGTCAGCTGTTCGTTCGCATCCGTCGCTGCCGGTGCTGGAACCATCGCTTTTTCTTTCACGGGAAAATAGCTGTCGAGAATCGACACGACAGCGCGGCTCGCAGCGAGGATGGGAGTATAATAGTTTTTGACGATCCATGCGATATTTTCTTGTCGGTAACGACTGCGTTCGTTGTCGAGCGCATCGAGGTCCTCCCGATTCTCCCGCAACAGCTGTTCGCGTTCCCGTTCCGTCGGATAGGGATAATCCGTTATCGTTGCTCGGTCGCGCAGAATCAACGCCCGTTTGTCGCCGAACAAATGATTGTCCCACTCCGTATAAATGGCTCCGAAATCAAGATTGCGGAAAGTATCTTTGCGCTCTTCGCAAATACGTATATTATCCCGAAGCAGGATACGCAGCCGCATCAACACTTTTTCGTCTGCCGATTCGGCGACAAGGCGCACGGCAAGATGTTCCATATCCGTCGCTTGCAGACGGGCGTAAGCATCCCGATACGCTTCCTGTCGGTACACCTGTTCGTAGGTCGGCCGACACGGATCGAACGTCAGCTGTTCGTTCAACGTTTGGTAGAGTGCCGCCATATCGGCGATAGTCGTATAAATATCCATCGTTACAATCGGTTGAATTTATCTATTGCGTTGGCTTTGATGTCGTCGGCAATGTCGATATAAGGTTTCATCGCTTTGTAATCGCTATGCCCCGTCCATTTCATTACCACCTGCGCGGGAATACCCAGTGCCAGCGCATTGCAGATGAATGTGCGGCGACCGGCGTGCGTACTCATCAATTCGTATTTCGGCGTTACGAGGTCGATGCGTTCGCTGCCTTTGTAATAAGTTTCCCGAATCGGCTCGTCGAGACCAACCAATTTCGATAACTCTTTCAGATAGTCGTTCATCTTCTGATTGCTCACTACCGGCAGCACCTTGTCCCCCTCGAATGCAACATCCTTGTATTTTTCGAGTATCGCACGGCTGTGGTCGTTCAACTCGATTACGAGGCTGTCGGCGGTCTTGACGGTCGTTATCTCGATATGATTTTCCTTGATGTCGCTGCGCCGCAGATTGCAGACGTCCGAATAGCGCAAGCTCGTGAAGCATTGAAACAAAAACACATCGCGAACTCGTTCGAGGTATTGTTTTGTCGCTGGTATCGCATATTCGCGCAATCGCGTCAGCTCGTCCCATGTCAGAAAAATCACTTTTTTCTGCGTATTTTTCAACTTCGGACGAAACATGTCGAATGCCGCATTCGTGTGGTATCCTTTTTTGAATGCCCAACGCAAAAACCATTTCAGAAAACCGACCTGCTTGCCGATCGTGCTGTTGCGCAAATTTTTCGTATCGCGCAAAAAGCCTACGTATTCATTCAATCCCTCCTCGGTAAAACGAGCGAATGTCAGTTGCAGGTCGAATGCCGCAAGATGAGCTTTTACGGCCTTGAATTTTTCGAATGTCGCCGTAGTCCAATCGTTCTGCCGTCCGCACTCTTTCGTAAACTCGTCAAAACACTCGAACAGCGTCCATTTCGGAGCAACCTCAATTGTCGGTTGTGCCCTCCTCGTTCGACGGTTGAATGTCTGTTTCAGCTGTTCGGTGTCGGGTATCATATCGGCTACCTCGAACTCTTTAAACGTTTCCTGCATTTCCGCTCCATAACGAAGCAAGGCGGCATTGATCTCCGCTGCGCTCTGTTTGAATTTATTCGTCGTACCGTTTCTGACCTTTTGCTGCTTTTCATCCCATTTCGCCGCATCGACCCGATAGCCGGTTGTAAACTCAACCCGCTTGCCGTTATGAATAACACGCATGCGGATCGGAACGTTCTCGACGACCGCAACCCCGTTCTTTTTCCGCTTCTCAAGCGTGAAGATGATATTCCGTTTTATATTCATGGGTGCAACAATTAAATCAGCACCCAAATATACACCCAATTTTTAAGATATGCAAGTAGTGTAAATGATATTACATTTACATATATACAAATACAAATATTTGGTTTACACGTATTTGATATTACACGACCATTTATAAAGGTGTAGGAGTAAGAGCCTCTCTCTCCGCCAGCGAATCGGATTCCGATGAGGTTGCAAGCAGTGGTTTGCAACCTTTTTTGTTTTCACTCCTCCTCTCCGGTTTTGTAACCGATGGCCCGGCGGGGTTTTCGGGCCTGGGGTACCTTGACTGACAAAGCCGCAATCGCTTCGTAGATATTGTCCAGTTCCTTGCGCATGTCTTCCGAAAGGTCGTTCACGGCTTCGGCATTGTCTTCGTCATTGCGTTCCAGAAGCGCCAGCTTCGCCCGGATTTCCGCAAGTTCGGCCGTCACGGTCGTGGTCGTCATAATGTAGTTGCGCATCGCTACGAATGCACGCATGATTGCAATATTAATATCCACGGCAACTTTGCTGCGCAATATACCCGAAAGCATGGCTACACCTTCCTCTGTAAATGCGAACATTTCCGTAGAGCCGATATTGTAGTCCGGGGGTATCACATTTTGTGATCTCCCTATGGCTATCAAATAATTAGCCTCATCAGGAGTCAGTCGGAGCATGAAATCTTCGGGAAAATGTTCGATGTTGCGCCGTACCGCTTGCTTGAGTGTGCGGGTTTCGACTTGATAAAGTGCTGCAAGGTCAAAATCGAGCATGACGCGCTGGCCGCGGATTTCATAGATTTTGTTTTGGATGGCGGTAAGTTGGGGGTTCATTGTGCCGGGACGGAACACGGTTGACAACATCAAATAGAATAAAAAGGCGGAAAGAAATCAGTTTCTTTCCGCCCCGGAAGTTGCGTCGTGTGTTACTTTTTGGAAATAATTTTTGCAGTCAAAGCAAGAACTTTTGCCTGCGGTTCAAAATAACGAAACGGAAAATTGCCGATATGTCATTCTGAACTGGAAGTAAAGGTATATATTATTTTTCGTATTCCATATTATGGAAAAATTCTTCCAATGTCACTTCGTAAAAATTGCATAATACCGTCAAAAGTATAACCGTAATATTTGTAGTTCCGATTTCATACAGCCCGACATTCACTCCGGTTTGATCGGTAACCACTTCTTGGGTATAACCACGATCGGTTCGGAGCTGTTTCAACCGGGCCGCGATTGAGTGCAATAACTTATCGTTTGTATGCTTCACTCAATATTTTTTACAAAGAACACTCCGAAACCGCTATTTTTATTCCTATGAATTCGTAGGAATAGAATATTTTTTCCTATATTTGCACCGAAATCATATAATGAACATGGTTTTTATGCTAAATTTGCGAGAGAATAGTTCGGCTTAGCCGACGGACATAACGACATAAAGGGTAAACAACTCTTTATACCAGTAGGCAAACGTGGAGACCTCTTTCGAGAGGGTTTGAAGTTGGTATAACGGTTGTCAGTCTCGGTTATGTCCTGCTTGTTCTTATGTTCTACAAGCAGGGCTTGACTGGGGCGCAGGACAGCTCCCGATTAAAGGTTTCTCCAAGACCTACACAAGGGGCTGACACCGCGCCCCTTTTTTGTTTTCGTGGGTGTGAGTGTTCAACACAAGCTAATTGCGGCTGCAGCATATTGTGGAATAAATTTAAGGGCGGCCGGGACCATCGCACCCCGCCCTGGTTTTTTAATGAATCTTCGATGACTGCCGGAAGATTGGTTGTTGGATTATTGCAGTAATGTCTGCTAAATAGTTTTATAATTTTATTGAATATAGTTATAGTCTGCGTAGAATTCCTGCGTTTCCGCGTAAGACTTGCCCTACGACCGCCGGGTTTCGGGTGCGGAGAAACGGAGCCCCGGAGGTTGAGTTGCGTCACATCCCAGCAACGTTTTTTTGCTCCGCACCCATTTTTAACAATTACACCAGCAACACTCCTGCTGTTCATTCTCAATGTCTGCAACAAAGCCATCCACGACAGAATGAACAAAGGACCGGAGCACAAGGAATCAAAACCCTTGTGCTTCGCTGTTTTATTTTCGATTGGTCATCGGTCTTATATCAGAATCTCATGTAACCGAGCTCGAATTTTCGCTTTCTCATCGGTTCCGATAGTCGAGAGCCGCAGCAACGGAAGACCGTATTGGGCCAGGATGCGGTCTTTCTTTTCATCGCGTTCGGCTTGGCGGGTGCCCTGCTTGTGAAATTTGTATCCGTCGGTTTCGATTGCCAGCACGGGCTGTTTGCTCACCCGGTTGTAAATCAGAAAATCAAGATGCGTAGCTCTATTGGAGACGTAGCGACGTTCATCGTCGTCGAGCAGCGACCAGTCGCGGATGAGTTGCCACAGGGGCTGATGACAAATGATTCCCAGGTGGCAAAAATGAGCATCCTCGGCCAGAATTTTTTCCAACAGGCCGAAAGTCAGATTCTCGGAGTCGAACCGCGAAATCCGGAGATGTTTTTTGAGAAATGCCTGCCGGGCCTTGGCGTATTGTTCGTAAAGCAGGTCGAAAACCGAACAAATCCGGCTCTGCGTTATCGTGCAGTTATTATACGCGATATAGGCTATCAAATCGGGGATATGACAGCTTTCGGTTTGTTCGTTACCGGAGACAACTAAACAAAACTTGCGCCAAGTTTGGGTCGTCCACGAATGTTTTGATTGTATCGTCTACGGTGGACATCACGATAGCATCCTTCTCGCGTCCCTGGAATTTGTGTACCGTTGCTACGTCGATATTTCCGCCTAACCGATTGCTAAGTGCCGAGACCAGCTCGTTGTAGGGAGTGATGACACCGATTTCAGCACTATCGTAGGGGAGGTTCGGCAACACTTCACGTGCGACGACTTCGATTTCCCGTTGATTGAATTGACCGCGTGCGTGATCGCCCGGGACCGTCCGCCAGGCGGAGATTACATCGGCTTCGCCCCGGTCTTCAGTCATGATGGCAAGTTGCCCGCCGTAGAATTTCTGGTTGCAGAAGTTGATGATTTTCGGGTGGCAGCGATAGTGTTCGCGCAACAATGTCTGCGGAGCGTTGGGGAGAACCTGGCAGACCGATTCCCAAAAAACTTACCCCTGCGCAATTATAGCGGACATTTACCGCATGTTTTGCTCCGATGGCCTGCAATCGAAGCCTGCCCGCATCGGTAATGACGTTGGGTAACTGCATCGAATCACCGACAATCACCGCATTTCGGGCGCACATAAGTGCCAAGGCCCCCATTTCAACCGAAATCTGCGACGCTTCATCCATGATTACTTAATCGAACAGCTTTTCTCCGGACCATTCGGGCTATTCCAGGGACCTTTCAGATTTCCGACCATTTAGGACAAACCGTGACAATTAGCCACGGTTTGCTGCATTTTTAACGTAATAGCCTGGACATTTGCTCCATACATTTTTTCTTTTGCTCCAAGTTCGGATGCACATATAGATTGAGCGTCGTACTGATATTGGAATGTCCCAACAGAACGCTTACGGTTTTATAGTCGCATTTGCTTTCGATACAACGCGTAGCGAAACTATGTCGCAGACCGTGAAATTTCATCGAAGGCAAACCGAGCGACTGCATGAATTGTTTGTAATAGTTCCGATAGGTACGCGGTTCTGTTGGGGTCGGCTCATTTGTCAGAACGTAGAAACATCCGTTCACTATTTTCTTGATGGGGCGAAGCATCTTCAGCAAATCCTTTGTCATCGGAATCTCTCGAATTGAGTTTTTTGTTTTCGGGGTATCGAGAATCACCTCGGTATGTTTCCGGGATTCTCCCACGATATAGATGCGTTGAATCGTTTTTTGAACATGGATAATTCCGTTTTCGACATCCAAATCATCCCATGTCAACGCACAAATTTCTCCGATGCGCATTCCGGCACTCAGGCAGATATAAATACCCAAGTTCTTGAATGTAAAGTGGGATTGGATATATTCCATGATTTGTTTTTGATGCGAACGGCTCAATATGTCTATCGAATGATTGTCTCGTTCGGGCGGAAACTTTATATCTATTTGCCGATATTCCATCATTTGATTTTTAACGCCGAAACGCAATATCATTTTCAGAACGATTAAAATATCCTTAATCGTTTTATGGCTCAATCCTTCGTTGAGTTTCCGAAATACGAAAGTTTGCACGTCCTGCTCCTCAACGAGTGTCGTTTCTCCGAATACCGGTAAGATGTGGTTTTCAATCAATAGCGTGTAGGCCGCAAAGGTCGAACGCTTTACATACTGTTTTTTGTCCTCTTTCCACAAAGCGACGATTTCCGAAAGTCTGGTTTCTGCTATCATATCTTAAAAAGGTTAGATTATATAGCAGAAAGATAGAAATAAGGCGGGTTTTGCAGTTATTTTTTCGCTAATGTTCCCCATTTGAGATT
>ERZ778496.1560-NODE-1560-length-15855-cov-6.275823_pt1 | contig 15855 bp, 15 predicted proteins | sample MGYA00433099_ERZ778496 | MGnify/ENA primary metagenome ERZ778496 (study PRJEB29527, sample SAMN07138962) | mouse gut metagenome | material: feces | host: mouse | place: China:Nanjing | collected 2016-01-25 ... | reverse complement strand
GACAATCTCACCTGCACAGGCAACGCGCACCAATCCCACACTAATATACGATGCAATTTCGATTACAGACCTAGCTCCGCTATACTCTTTTATGGAACCATCCTTTAATGAAATTTTCATAATATAACCTCACTTTCCAATGAAAAGAATTATCTAAATTTTTTATAAAATTTTCTAATTTATTATGACATTTTTTATCTTTTTTTTATTATTTATATAAAGACATTTATCAATCTTTATTATTTTTACGTGCGCCGATCATCATATCTTCTGCACTGTTTCCACAGCCGTTTTTCGAGCCGATAGTATTATTGCTTAATACTGTGATTCTGCCATTTTTCATTGTTGAGAGCAAAAAGCCGATTAAAACTCCTGTTACAAAGCATAATGCCGGCAACAGATATTCGCCATATTTTGTTTTGATTTCTTCCATAATTTAATTCTCCTTTACTTTTTCTTTTTTTCCGCATAGCCATTTTCACCGCGGATTTGTTTCAATTGTTCTATTACATCTGGATTCTTTGATCCAATCTGAATATCGGAAGCAAATTCCCCCGCCCTAAGCCATGCAATCGTCTTTGTTTCTTGATTAAGCATAATCGAGCACGACCAGTTATAATATCCCTGATATCGAACAAAAAGCGGTTGAAAAGATTCCTCAAAAAGCGCACAAGCATTCAGTTCCCTTGTTGGATACCCTTTTAGTCTATAACACTGGCTAATGGGCATTCTGCCAATTGCTTCCATAGCAGCGGTCTGCATTATCATTTCACAGAAAGACTCCATACAATATTCATATTCCCAGACAGAATCGGGCACGCTCTCTTCCCATAACAAACTGTGATGCTCCACAAGGTCAATCCCTAAATAGGTTTTCTTTCGTTTCCCGTGGCACAGCACTGCCAACACATTATCCTTAACAAACAGTTCCTCCGGTTTTAGCAAGCGGCGTTTCGTGCCTGTTAAAATATAATCCTTATCAACTGCCAAATAAAGTGCCTTAACTGTTTCAGGCAGCTTAAGATGCAGCCTTGTTTCTGCCTGCTCAATATTATTTGCAGCATTTTCATTCTTCTGTAAATCAAGCATTTGAGAAACAATCTCAATAAATTTTGTCATATTGTCTATTTCTTCCTGACAATTTACATGATTCTGGAAAAGCTGTGGCGGTCTGCCATTCCCTGCCTTATTCAAAATCTCAGACGTGAAATATTCACCCTCAAAAATTTTGTTGCCTTGCATATCTACTCTATATTCTCCATACATACGTTTTCTCCTCTATTATTTATACTTAGAAACTGTTCAGAAATTACTTGTGACAAGTACGCCGTATAAATGTTCCTATGCAAATTACTTTGTAATTAGAAGAAAATCGCAGGCATAGCGAGCTATGTCAAGATTTTCTGATGCCGCAGATGGGCATTTAGACAAGTAATTGTCATGCGTAATTTATTAACAGTTCCTTATGGTCACTAAATTCTGGATGCCCGTGTGCATAAAAAAAATCCCATACACTACTTTCCGTAATGCATGGGACGTATAAACGCGGTTCCACCCTGCTTGTCTGCGCTGTGCATAATACTATCAATATGCAGCAGACCACTTGTAGATTATAACGTAATCAACGGGCCGGATTGGGGCCACTCCGAGGTAGTTTTCAAATATCTCCTGCAAGAATGCTTCCAGCACAAACGGCATTCCTCTCTGCTGCATTCTAATATTCTACTCATCTCGTCACCGTATTATATTATTTTATTATAGAATCATATATGCTATAGCTATCATTCTAAACCGAAATATCCTATTTGTAAAGAATAAATTTTTAGTTATTTATTTTTCCCACAGCATTTTTTGTATTTTTTTCCGCTTCCGCAGGGACAGGGATCGTTGGGGTATATTTTGGCTTCTTTTACAACGGTTCCTGAAATCTTTTGTTCCCGATAAAATGTTTTGCGTGTAGTTTCATCGTAGATGTTATTCCACTCCTCAAGGTTGTAGAGCCAGTCCGCTTCTGCTGCAACCATATTTTTATACAGACGTTCTTTATCAAAGCCAAGCGACACAACAGTTTCCTCATCCATTGTTTCTATTGGATTAGCTATCTTTAAGCTGTCGTTAATCCCGTCTAAAAATCCTGTCATTGTCATAATGTCAATATTGTATTTCTCCGCAAGTTCTTTTACCGTTCCTTTTACTTCTTCGTCTGGATTTTGCAAAAGCTGCTGATAAATTTCTTTTTCCTTCTGAAAATAGTCAACCCAAAGCGCCTGCAGGCGGTTCTTGTCTACATTTTCATTATAAGCCATCTCTCTCCATTGGTCTAACAGTGTTTTATTGTTTTCCATGATAGTTACATCCTTTCGTTATTATCATTTATAATCATAATGTAGCCAATGCTACAATTTATACTAAAAAAACTGTGTACTAAAAAGTTTGTACCACAAAATACTTTACACTTAATACAACTTATACCAAAACATTATTTATATTAAAATATTATTTATACTATAATACATTATCATTACTTAGGTCGTAATAGATCGCAGCAATTTCTTAGAAAAATCCTGATAAATACAGCAATTTATACCCTCTGTCACTAAAATATGCCAAATCTTCCGTTCCACGAACAGAACACATTGTAAAGATATAGCAATAAACGTTTGTGCGTATATCAAAGGTGTGATTGCGATTTTTCATAGTCAAAGCAATACATTTATAGTAATTATACCAGAACAACGGTTTATACAAAAAAACATATAAATGGTAATTATGCATGAACAATAACTAGTATATACTAACCTGACAAGAAAGTCAAAGGGAAGCTTGCATTTGTTGTAAATTATTATTATAATAGATAAAATAGAAAGGTATCCATATATTATGAAGAAAAATTTAAAGAGAATCGCAGCGATTGCCGCACTGGCTGCGATTGTAATTTTTTTTGCGGCGTTTATTATTTCAGCTTTTTTTGCTGATGCGGGGAATTTGGGTAATCGGTTTATGGCGTTATTGGTTTGTATCATTGCCATTCCAATATTGGTATGGCTGCTGCTGTTTTGTATTGGACGAATGCAGAACAAGCATACCATTGCAGAATTTTTCCCAGAAGATAAGGATAATACAGCAGACAAATAAATTATATATGGGGCTGTCGCATTACGCTTTGATTGTACAACATATCGTATAAAACACAGGATTAGATTATTTTGTATACATTTTCCTTGATGCGACAGCCCCTTTATGCCGCCTGTGTGCTGCTTGTGTTTTTCTATCGTGCTCCTTTATCGTAGGGAATACCCTCTGCTTTCGGCGCTTGGGAGTTTTTGGAAGTAAACGCTAACAAAATCATAGATACAATAAACGGCATCATATCATAGATATTCTTTGATAGATGCAGATTCGATAAAAATGTTGCATCTGCGATATTGGCAAGCGACTTAAATACGGCAAAGAATACTGCTGCGCCTGCAATGCGGAACGGTTTCCACTGCCCAAATATCATTACGGCAAGTGCAAGGAAACCAAAACCAGTAACGCCAACTTCAAAATTCCAAGTAGAAACTGACGGAACAATATACGCAAATCCGCCCAAGCCGCCAAGGAAACCAGAAATCATTACGCCGATATAACGCCACTGGTATACATTAATTCCTACAGAATCCGCCGCCTGTGGATGTTCACCACACGCACGCAGACGCAGACCATACTTTGTTTTATATAGGAAGATATACGCCGCAATCAACAGCACTATTCCAATAATTAAGAAAATATTGTAGGTCAAAGGGCCAGCCGTAAAGATAAACTCCTTATTGGAATAAGATAATTTCGAAGACGCTGAACCGTTTCCGCCAGAAGCAGTATTGTTGTAAGCTTTTACAATTACAACGGCTGCCGCTGTTGCAAGCATATTTAAAGCAGTTCCGCCAATTGTCTGATCTGCTTTTAATGTAATCGCTGAAAACCCTAACAATAGTGAGTAAATCATCCCAGCAACAGCACTTGCCAAAATAGAAAACAGAATTAATACGGCAGCAGGCAGTGTTCCCTGAAACAATACAAGCACCAAAATGCCTGCAAGTCCTCCAATTGCCATAATGCCCTCCAAAGCAATGTTAATGACACCACTGCGCTCCGAAAACATACCGCCAAGCGCAACCAACATTAAAACTACTGCATATAATAATGTATATTTTAGAAGCAAAAACATTACCTATCTGCCCCCTTTCTATTTGAAGATGAAGACTCTTTTTCTATAGACTTTCTTTTTTGCTTATTGAAAATGGCCTCCATTACAACACCTTTAAAAAGCATAACAAACGCACAAAGATATATAATTACAGCAATAATAACATCCGCAATTTCCGGCTGGAAGTATTTTGTAGATAAATAACCGCCGCCTACGGTAATATGTGATACAAACAGCGCAGCAAAAATAACACCAATTGGGTTGCTTAGTGCCAAAAGTGCAACTGGAATACCATTAAATCCCATTGCCGGAAGAGTTGTGCTTACCTGCGGATTCCATTCTGCCACACCAGATAGATAAAATAATCCTGCGCCAATGCCGGACAATGCACCCGCAATTGTCATAGAAAGTACAACATTCTTCTTTTCATTGATACCAGCATATTTTGCGGCATCTTTATTATGCCCGCACGCTTTTAGTTCATAGCCAAACGTTGTCATATGAATTACAACATATAACAAAACCGCAATGATAATCGCAATAAAGATTGCAATTGTAGTGGATTTTGTTTTAAACAGCGCGTTCATTCCGAAATCCGGAATGATAGACTGCGGTGCAGCACTCCGCAGCGTATAGGTTTTTGTGGTTTTTAAGTCATACATATTGCCGATAACGCCTTTGTAAATAATTTCATTGACTGCATACAAGCCTATCCAGTTAAACATAATTGCCGTAATTACTTCATTGACATTAAAATATGCTTTAAAAATGCCAGGAATCGCACCCCAAACCGCTCCGAAAACCATTGCTGCCAGCAGACAAATATACCAGGGCATATGCAGCACCAGCGCAAAATAGAGAGCACCCAATGCACCTAAAGTATACTGTCCCGCAGCGCCGATATTAAACAAACCTGTTTTAAATGCAAACGCAACGGATAATCCGGTCATAATCAATGGCGCCGTCTGTGATAATACAGTACCAATTCCTTTGGGCTTTAAATAAAATCCCCCTTTAATAATCCTGCTAAACCCATCCAAAGCATTTTCGCTGTTAATGCAATACAAAATCACCAGTCCTACCAAAAGCCCTATTACAATACAAATTAATGATGCTACCACCGACAGTATGCCCGACGATATATTGCTCTTCTTATTTTCTGTTCCCATTTTATCACCCCGCCCTCTAGTTTGCTTCCACAGGTATCTTGTCTTTTTTTGCTCCTGCCATATATAAGCCTAATTCCTCTACCGACACGGTATTGGGATTAAGCTGCCCGACAATCTCTCCCTCGTACATTACAAGGATACGGTCGGAAACATTCATGACCTCGTCTAATTCCAGTGACACCAAAAGCACTGCTTTTCCTTTATCCCTTTGCGCCACAAGCTGACTATGGATATATTCAATCGCCCCTACGTCTAATCCGCGCGTTGGCTGTACTGCCACCAAAAGATCAGGATTTTTGTCAATTTCGCGGGCAATAATTGCTTTCTGTTGATTACCGCCTGACATACTCCTTGCAATCGTTACCGGCCCCTGCCCGCTCCGCACATCATATTGATCGATTAATCTCTGCGTATATGTCCGCACAACACCTTTCTTAATAAAGCCTGCCTGCTGAAACTCCGTCTGCCAATAGCGCTGTAAAACCATATTTTGTTCGAGCGTATAATCCAGTACCAGTCCATGTTTATGCCTATCCTCTGGTATATGGCTCATGCCGCCTTTGGAACGCTCGCGAATACTTGCCTTGGAGATATCCTGTCCATTAAACAGAATTTTTCCTGCTGTCATTTTCTCTAATCCGGTAAGCGCGTGGACAAATTCTGTCTGCCCGTTGCCGTCAATTCCAGCAATACAGACAATCTCACCGCGCCGCACTTGAAGAGATACATCTTTTACTGCATTATTTTTATGCATTTTACTGGGCACAGTCATATGTTCGATTTTCAGTACCGTTTCGCCTGGTTTTGCCGGATTCTTATCCACCTTAAAATTTACATTGCGCCCTACCATCATTTTAGAAAGTTCCTCTTTCGTCGTATTTTGAATCTCTACGGTGCCAATATATTTTCCTTTGCGCAGTATTGTACAGCGGTTTGCAACCTCCATAATTTCATTTAGCTTATGTGTAATAAAAAGTATGGATTTCCCTTCCTTTGCAAGATTTTTCATAATCTTCATAAGTTCTTCGATTTCCTGCGGTGTTAAAACTGCCGTCGGCTCGTCAAAAATCAAAATTTCATTATCGCGGTACAGCATTTTCAGAATTTCGGTGCGCTGCTGCATACCGACAGTAATATCGGATATCAACGCGTCCGGATCAACTTTCAATCCATATTTATTGCTTAAAGACATTACTTTTTCCCTAGCTTCTTTTTTACTGAGAAACAGCCCTTGCGTTGGCTCTACACCGAGAATAATATTATCAAGCACAGAAAAACACTCAACCAATTTAAAATGCTGATGCACCATACCAATATTTAGGGAATTCGCATCATTTGGGTTATTGATTCTCACTTCTTTTCCGTTTTTCTTAATTAATCCACTTGTAGGCTGATAAAGTCCGAACAGAATACTCATTAAAGTTGACTTTCCGGCTCCGTTCTCGCCCAGTAGTGCATGAATTTCACCTTTCCGAAGCTGTAAGGTAACATTGTCGTTTGCCTTGATGCCCGGAAATTCTTTTGTAATATTTAACATTTCAATAATGTAATCCTGTTTTTCCATTCTGCCCCTGTACCTTTCTCCCTTATTCAAATAGGGGAATGCCGCAATCGAGTGGGGGAATGCCGCATAAAATAAGGAAGGGAGTTATAATCAATTCCCTTCCCAAAATGACAATGTACAAAACTATTAGTCAATATAAGTTACTGTTACGCCCTCACCGACTGTCGGCTGATTTTCTGTATCGTTTGAAATAGCAATACTTCCATCTGTAATGCCGTCCAAAAGCTTCTGATATTCGTCTTTTGTAAAGGTGCTAAATGCCCATGATGCACCCTCTGTCGGAAGCCCGATATAATCACCGTCTGCAAGTCCAAGGTTCTGCACCTTTCCGCCGATAGAATCCCAATTTCCTGAAAAATAAGCGTCAAGCCTGTCCTCTACAGTAGCTGTCAGTCCTTTCATTGCAGATGTAAGAACTGGATTATAATCGTTTCCTTCTCCTACGGAATACTGGTCTACATCAACACCAATAATCATACCATCATAGCCAAGTGCCGCTTCCATTGCCGATGTATAAATACCACCGCCGCAGGCAAATACAATTTCTGTACCCTCTGAGTACCAGCTTTCCATTTTTGCAGTAATATTTGCATCACCATAGAACTGTCCGCCGTAAGTATACTTCACTTCCACGTCTACGCCCATTTCCTGTGCTGCTGCATCAACGCCTTGTACATAACCATATCCATAACGGATAACTGCCGGAACTGCCATACCGCCAAGGAATCCAAGCTTTGTATAGCCTTCCTTAACTGCTGCGTAGCCCGCAAGATATCCTGCCTGCTCCTCGCTAAACGTACAAGCATATGCATTGCTCTCAATCGGTGCTGTCATATCGCCTTCTGATACGTCAACTGCGATAAAGTTTACATCTGGATAGGTTGTCTGCACTTCAGAAAGTGTTTCACCAAAAAGATAACCTGGCAAAACAATAACAGTAGCGCCCTCACTTACTGCAAGGTCAATCTGGTTAATCCGCTCCTCTGTGCTGTCCTCTGTAGGCTGGTAGTATGTATACTCAATTTTATGTGCATCGCCGTATGCAACTACTCCTTCCCACGTTGCCTGATTAAAAGATTCGTCATCAATCGTTCCAACGTCCGTAACCAACGCAATTTTGCCTTCTACAGATACTGTGTCATCTGTCGGCGCATCTGCCTGCTCTGAACTATTGTCCGGACTCATGTCCTCTTGATTATTCTCTGCTGTGGATTCCTGCGCATTATCAGCAGGTGTCGTTTCAGCAGGCGTATTTTCCGGTGCAGGCGCAGGGCTGTCTGCCGGTGTATTGGAATTACCGCAGGCTGCCAGCGATACGACCATCGCGGAAGCTAAAATAAGTGACAATGTTTTCTTCTTCATATGAAATTCTCCTCCCTAAACGAAGTGCTAAGGTTCGTTCAATTTCATGTTAACACACATATGCAAAAAATTCAATAAATTATTTTTCGCGCAGCACCTTATGTGCCGCAATTGTTACTGTTCACTGCGTTCCAGTAACGGGTAAAAATCCATGCAAAATCACCTGCGGTGATGGATTTTTACTTGTCACCGATACGTTTGCACACGGACTTAGCAGTAAATGCTAAGTTCTAAGTGACTTGTAACCCGCAATCACAAATGTTAATGCATGAACACTCAGAGTAATTGTCCATGTTATTGGGTATGATAAATAAACCGTTGTAAGATTGTGATACTGTGGTATTTTAAATATGGTGGCAATCCATAAAAGCCGCAGTCCGCACGCACCGATCAGCGATACAACCATCGGTATAACCGAATATCCGATTCCTCTTAACGCGCCCACCAGTACATCCATAACACCACAGAGAGCATAAACTGTACAGATTATGCGCATTCTATCCATTCCTGCCGCAATGACCTGCGCACTAGGGGAGTAAATTCCAAGCAGAAACTCTCCGAAAAATACCATTAAATTTCCAAGCAGCACGCCAGTTGCGACAACATATATTTCACCAGCTAATAGTATTCGATAAATACGCCGATATTCCCGCGCACCATAATTTTGGCTGGTAAAAGATATCGTAGCTTGATAAAAAGCATTCATTGCCATATACACAAAACCTTCCAAATTGGAAGCGGCGGAATTGCCTGCTACCGCAATTGCACCGAAAGAGTTCACGGCTGATTGAATCACCACATTCGAAAGTGAAAACACCATCCCCTGAAATCCTGCCGGCAGTCCAATACGCAGAATTTTTCCAAACTTTTCTTTTGTAATAGCAAGTGATTTCAAATCTAAATGAATGCCGCTCTGCTCTAGCATTAAGCAGCGAACCACCAAAACCGCCGATACTGTCTGCGAAACTGCGGTCGCCACTGCAACCCCTGCAACCCCCATTTTGCACACAATTACAAAAAAGAGATTTAAAAGTACATTAATGATTCCAGCCCCTAACAGATAATAGAGCGGCCGCTTTGTATCGCCAACGGCACGCAAAATCGCGCTTCCGAAATTGTAAACCATTGTGGAAGTCATACCTAAAAAATAAATACGCAGATAAAGAACCGCTAAATCCAGCACTTCCTCCGGTGCCTGCATTAATTCCAGTAAAAACTTTGCGCATACAATCCCAATAATGGTTAACAGCACGCCGCTGTAGACGCTTAACAACATCGAAGTATGGACAGTTTTTTTCAGGTCGCTCTCTCTTTTTGCTCCATAATACTGTGCCGTCAGTACATTAGTACCGATCGACATTCCAATAAAAAGATTGGTAATTAAATTAATTAATGCACCGTTAGAGCCAACTGCCGCAAGCGCATTATCACCTGCAAACCGTCCAACTACCACAATATCTGCCGCATTAAACAAAAGCTGCAAAATACTCGAAAACATTAACGGTACTGCAAAAATCAACATTTTTTGAAATACGGAACCGCTGCACATATCAATCTCGTACTTCTTCACGTCAAATTCCTCCTTTATGAAAACTGCTTTATTTTTTTTATGCTCATTACAATTAATGGTATTACCATTAAAAACCAAATAACCGGCTCCGTCCAGATAATGCCCCAATACCCAAATATTTTGACAAACACAAACGTAAACACCAGTTTTCCAATTAATTCAATAAAACTCGAAAGCACTGGCGTTTTATAATCACCGAATCCCTGCATAGAATTACGAAGCACCACAATCAAAACGCAGATTATTAGAAATGACATATCCACTTCAAGGTATGTTTTTCCCCAATAGATAATTTCCTCATTTTGCGTACTGGCAATAAACCGAATTAAATATGGCGAAATCGTATGCGCAAGTACAAAAATAACCGCTGCCCATATCGTTCCAAGTAACAGCGTTTCCTTGATTCCCTGCCGTATTCTGTCATATTTTCCAGCACCATAATTCTGTCCACAGAACGTCGCCATAGAAGAACCAATTACGCTGATAGGAAGATTCCATATTTCAAAGGTTTTGCGCGCTGCTGTATGCGCAACAATAATGGATGTCCCCAACTGGTTAATGCCGCTTTGGAGCACCAGCGATCCAAAATTTACCAAACTAGACATTAATCCCATTGACAGACCACTTTCATATAGAGAAAGTACTTGCTTCTTTGAAATACGAAAGTCCTCTCTTGAAATATGTAAAATGGGAAAGCTTTTATATATCCGCAGCAGACACAGCACTACAGACAGTAATTGCGACAGCACCGTTGCAATTGCCGCACCTTTTACCCCAAGTCCGAATCCTAGAATCAATGTATAATCCAGAATTACATTCGTAATAGATGCAATCACAAGAAAAATTAACGGCGTAAACGAATCCCCAATTGCACGCAGCATATTGGCGCAAAGGTTGTAGGACAGTGTTATCAGCATTCCCCCGATTAAAATCCGAATATAGTCTAGCGAAAATGCACGCTGCTGCTCTCCAATATGTAGCAACCCTATAATCGGTGTCAAAAATATCTCCACACAAACTACAATAACCGCTGCCGTCGAAAATCCCAATAAGACTGCACCAGCTATATTTTTTTTCAGCCCTTTTTCATCACCACTACCGTAATAGCGTGCTGTCAGCACACCAAATCCAAGACTTAGTCCATTAAAAAAACCCGTTAGCAAGGTATAGAGTGTAGAAACGGAACCAACTGCCGAAAGTGCCGTTTCGCCTAAAATACTTCCCACAATCTTCGTATCCACCAAACTATATAATATCTGAAATAAATTTCCAAAAAACACAGGAATTGCAAATAACAGAACCATTTTAATTGGTCTGCCCTGTGTTAAATTCAAAACGGTCTTGACGTTCTTTTTCGTTTCCATATCCATTCCTCAATTTATACTATACTCATAAATGATTAGATTTTCCTTTCTGCACAGCACGTATTACCCGCTTATGCAATATGGGCTGTGCAGAAATTGGAAATTCTTAACGGTCGTCAGTATAGCAATCACTAAGATTTACCAATTAACCGCCTCACAAGTGCGATAATACTATGCGTTAATCGCAAAGTTTATCGCTTGTGAGTATATACTGGCAAACGAATGAACTACCCCGCAGCAGAGCTGCGGGGTATCTGAGGGGTAGCTCCACTACATATAATCCCATAAGCTCAACTGTTTTGGCTCCAGTACGGTTTGATAGAGTTTCTTATACTCTTTTTCTTGTCCTTGTTCTCTTACATATTTTGATATCACCGCTTCATTTCCATGCTCCCCTACTGTGGCAACATAATATCCGTCTGTCCAAAATTCTCCTCCCCATAATTTTTTCTTCACCTGTGGACACTTTGCAAATACTTCTTTGGCTATTATACTTTTCACTCTTTGTATAATTTTTTGCGGGCTATATGTTGGCACAGATTGTATCAAGAAATGTACATGGTCTTTATCTGTTCCTACCTCTATAAATCTTATTTCATACCGCTTTTCTATCTCTTCACATGTTTTCCGGATAACCTGGTCTACTTCATCATCTATTACTACTCGCCGATACTTGGCTGGACACACAAAATGATACATAAGCACTGATACATTGTGCGACTTGTGTATATACTCCTCATCCCACAATTCCCCTTTCTTTTTCCTTTAGTATATCACAGCCTCTACCATCTGAAAAAGTTTGTTACGCAGCAGAGCTGCGGGGAATTATACCCTGAGAGATTAAACGTTTTTCCGCAATCCTTTGGGATAATGATTTTTCATAGTCTGCCCTGCTCCTTTTCCCCAGCCGATGCTATACCCCATATAAGTAATTAAGCGCCAGCCTTTTTCCCCTTCAAACGGTAATACTTGTCCGCTTAAATATGCCTGCGCTGCTGTATTATCCCCCTGATACAATTCCATTGTATACTTTGCCTCCTCCCTATTTAGCGCAAGTGCTAAGGCATGGGAAGGTTCAAAACGGTTTTTCTTTAATGTACCCAGATGCAGACCTATGCGCAGAACTTTTAACTGATTTATAGAAGGCATATCCAGCGGCATTAGATAAAGCTGATCCCCGAATCGCAACAGGCAGTTATCTCTGCCCTCTGTCAAATCCAGGTTCAGGCTTTCCTTCTGAAACTGAAAAAATTCTTTCACTTCTTTTGCCTTAATTCCCATTTGTATGCCCTTTGGCGGAAATCTTTGGACGTTCGACTCTGCCTCACCCGCTTTATGCAGCACAGCAAGAAAATGTCCTTCTCCTTCTACTAAATGTGGAAATAAATGGATAGTATGCTCTAACGATGCTCTACATTGTGGTTCTAATTGTTGTGTTAATACACTATTATGAATCCATGCCCATTGAGGGTTTCCTGCCGCCATGCCAGAATACAATGGTACCGCAAGTACATGATAATCCGGATGACGCATTAAAAAACGGGCAATACTCCCTTCATTTTCCTCCGGCGCAAAAGTACATGTGGAATATACTAGCCGGCCTCCCGAACGCAGCATTCTATCTGCGCAATCTAGTATTTCATCCTGTCTTTCTGCACATAACTGAATATTTTCTAAGTTCCATTCCGCAACAGCCTCCTGATTTTTACGGAACATTCCCTCACCAGAACAGGGCGCATCCACTAAAACACGGTCAAAATATCCGCCGAATACTTCCGCTAAGCGTTGCGGTGTTTCATTGGTGACAAGTGCATTGCGAATCCCCATACGCTCGATATTTTCCGATAAAATTTTTGCCCTCGCTGGATGAATTTCATTGCATACCAAAATACCCTGATTCTGCATATAGCACGCAGTCTGCGTCGATTTTCCTCCAGGCGCTGCGCATAGATCAAGAACTCTTTCCTGCGGTTTTGCTTCCAAATACGCCGCTGGCACCATTGCGCTCGGTTCCTGAATATAATAAACGCCCGCTTCATGCAGCGGGTGCTTTCCAACGCGGACAACGCTTTGTTGTTTAGAATAATAAAACCCATTTTCTTCCCATGCCACTTCCCGCAATCCAGAAAATACTGCTTTATCCAGAAACTGCTCTCTTGTTCCTTTCAGCGTATTAATTCGTAGTGCGCTGTGGCTAGTTGTTTCATAACTGCGTATGAAAGCAGGATACGCTTCCCCTAGCATATCCTGCATCCTGCTTTTAAATTCCTCTGGCAATATCATATCAAATCCCTCGCTATCGTATCGCAGTATCGCCAACTAATTATCGTCTTTATGTATTACTGCAATGAGTCTTTTAAAAAAATCATCATTTTATTACAGCTTTGTGCAAACTTGTTTTGGAATTTTAATATTTCAAATCTACACTATTGATTGACATAAAAACATGGATTTTTTATAAATCTTCCAAAAGCCTAATTGAAGATGTATTAGTTCAACCTTGACAAACTATAACTGCTTTACAGTATAAGCCCTTTGTCCTCCTCGCATCCAAGCAAAATATTCATACACTGAATGGCTGCGCCGGACGCGCCTTTGCCTAAATTATCAAAACGTGTACTTACCAACAGCCGTTCCTCATTACCAGTAATATAAATCTCAATACCATCCCAGCCAGAGCAGGCATTTCCAGCAAGAAATCCGTTATACTCTGCCTCTTTTCCAAAAGGCATTACCTTGACAAACTTTTCTCCGGCATAATAATCTTGGAAAAAGGCATGGACTTTCTCTGGTGCAGGATTTCCGATTAGCATATCCGTATAAAAAGGCGTTGTTAACAGCATTCCACTGTAATAATCGCATATAATCGGCGAAAATAAAGGTATTTTATCAAGTCCTGTGATTTTCTGCATTTCTTTTAAATGCTTATGGTTTTGCGTCAAGGCATATTCCCGTGGTGCATCCAATTCTTTGTCACGCTCCTGTGCCTCATAAATGGCAATTGTTTTCTTTCCTGCCCCACTGTAGCCAGACATTGCAAATGCCGATACCGGATAATTCTTAGATAGAATGCCGCCTGCTACTAATGGATAAATAATTGTAATAAATCCTGTTGCATAACAACCTGGAACCGCGATCCGCTTCCCTGTTTTTATTGCGTTTCGGTGATTATCGGAAAGTTCCGGATAGCCATATGCCCATCCCTCCTTGGTGCGATGCGCCGTCGAAGTATCAATAATAATAACATTTTCATTTTCAACCATCGCAACGGCTTCCTGCGCCGCTGCATCTGGCAGGCATAAGAATGTAATATCCGACGCATTTATATATTTCTTGATCTCATCGGGATTTTTGCGCTGTTCGGAAGGAATTTTTAATAGTTCGATATCATCTCGTCCTACAAAACGCTCAAAAATCCGAAGCCCCGTTGTTCCCTCACTACCATCAATAAATACCTTTTTCATAGTGTATGTTTATCCTCCATTTCTGCTGTGCTTGTCTTTCGTTTTCTATCATATGACGAATAGGGGAAAAAGTCAATATTACCAATCTCATTTGAAAATAATGTATTTTGCTTTTGCGTAATTCTTTGCTTATTTTTATATCTTGTTCTTTTCTATGCTTGACTCTTCACATCTTTTTGTTAATTTCTTGAAATTCTATTTAAGTCCATTGTTTATTAGGATTTGCTCAATATCATTTTCTGATGCTTTTGCTATCTTTGCTATTATCTTTATACTCATACCTTCTTTATACATTTCTATAGCCATTTCTTCTCTTGCTTTTTGTCTTCCTCTTCGTATTCCCTCTCGTCTTCCTTCTCGTATTCCTTCTCGTCTTCCTTTCTGTCTTCCTCTTGCCGTGTCCACCTTATAGGGTACATTATATATCGAACTCATTTTCTAGCTTTATTAACCGTTCTTTTTTTCCTAGTTCATTGGAAAACAGTGTATTTAGCATTCTGCATAGTTCTTTGCTTTTTATCGTATCTTGTTCTTTTATATTTTCTTGGATTTTTTCATTATTTGGAGATATTTCTCTATTGTTAAATATTGTTCTTTTTTGATTTTTAACATTATCTTGACTTGTTCCATTATCTTGCTTTTGTATATTGTCTTGGGTTATTGTGTTGTATTGGGTTATTGTGTTGTTCGGGATAAGCGATTGGCCTGTTATGCCAACAATTACTATGTTTATTAAATCTGAATCACAGTTCCATTTAAATTTTCCATATAATGTGTCTTGAGTTAAGTGTAAAGGCTAGTATGCTTTTATAACTTAATATTTTCTTTGCCTGCTCATCATACTGCATCGCAAGTTCTTTGTAATCATCTGCTGTAATGTTTATTTTTGTGTCCATTTTCTCTTTTATTTTTGAGTTGTTTAATCTTGCTGGTGTTTTTTTATTCTTTTTTTGATGTTTTTTGTTCGTTTCCTTTGTCAAATTTGTTCCTCTCTTTCTGATAACTTTTTACCATTTCTTCGGCTATTTTTAATCGTAATCACAGTCTTGTTAAATTGGTGTATTTATTAGGATTTTTCAATGGAATTGCTACGATTTATAACCGCCTAAATCATGTTATTGTTTTTTGAAAAGTTTCTATTTTACTCCATTATTTATAAGGATTTGCTCTATGTCA
>ERZ778496.1542-NODE-1542-length-16013-cov-5.764382_pt1 | contig 16013 bp, 16 predicted proteins | sample MGYA00433099_ERZ778496 | MGnify/ENA primary metagenome ERZ778496 (study PRJEB29527, sample SAMN07138962) | mouse gut metagenome | material: feces | host: mouse | place: China:Nanjing | collected 2016-01-25 ... | reverse complement strand
CTGTACACCTATTGCCCCCCCCCATTGTTATAGCTTCCGCTGATGACGCAGCATTTTCCCTCGCTCAATAGACGGTTTCTAATTTCATATAACTGTTTATACAAATCTTCCAATGTACTTATGTAGTAGAGACACCCCTCATCATTAAGCATTTCATCATAGCTGTCAATTGTATATAAATATTTACAATTTTTATATAGCTCCTTAATTTCATGATCTGTTTTTATGGTCTTTTCATCCAATATTTTTAACATAATATCCTGCCTTTCCTACATTTGCAAAAGAAAACCAATATATTTGGTTTATTGTATTATGCTGTTATATATTGGTCAAGGCTACCTAATATAAAGTATAAAATTGTCAAGGTACATTAAATTGCTTTCTACCACAATTCTTTCATCAAATCACCCACCCGCTCTATGCCATATGCAATATCCTCCATACTTTCCTTTACAAAATTAAACCGCATACTTGTACATTTCTCAGGTTCTATAACACAAAATCCATTTCCCGGAGTAATCGGTATATGCAGCCGTATTGCTGATTCTTCACAGAATTTTTGAACATCCGCTTCTTCCGGCAATGTCACCCAAATATACATTCCCCCATCCGGATGTGAATATCTGACACATTTGGGAAAATACTTATCCATACATTCTTCCATAAGGAAAAGCTTCTTTGCATATACATCACATATTTTCTGTATCTGTGCATATATGTCATTTTCTTCGAACATTCTCCAGAGTACATATTGAATAATACTTGTGACTCCGTTTGTACTGACTGCCTTAATTGATACAATTCTCTTAATAAATTCTTTATTCGCAACCATATACCCTATTCTCATGGCGGGCGCTATTACCTTAGATATGGAACTTATATATAATACCGCTCCCTCTGTATCAAACTCCTTTATACAAGGAATCCTGCTATTACGGTAACGTAAACTTCCATAGATATCATCCTCCATTATGGGTACACCATACCTAATGCCTAATTCATATACCGCTTTACGCTTCTGATAACTCATTGTAAGCCCAGATGGATTTCCAAAATTAGGTATCGTATAAAATAGTTTTGCTCCCTGTTTCATTGCACTTTCTAATTCTTCTAAATTTACACCATCACTCTCTATATGAACACCTATAAGATCTCCACCCAATAATTGAAAGGCTTTAATTGCATTTACATACGATGGTACTTCTACAATAACTTTATCTCCTTGATTAACTAACGCCGAAGCTATAAGAAAAACCGCTTCCGTGGATCCATATGTAATAATTAAATCATCGTCCTGTTTTGCAATACTCCCTTTCTCATTGACAAATCTTTTAAGCGTCTGATGCAAAGGCGCATATCCTGTATGTGCACCATATTGAAACAACTCTTTGTCCGCTTCTTCCATTGCGAGATTCATGTATTTCTTTATCATTTTGTCTTGGAATACTTCCGTCGAAGGATGTCCACTGGCAAAATTTATTAATTTATCCCCATCTCTTAAATGTTGCTTGGCCAAATTAAACATTTCGCCCATTGCAGCCTTTTTTGCATTTCGGACTTCACTTCTGAACTGGTAATTCATATTTACTACCTCTCCTGAACGTCGTTCTTAATCTATTGTTCCATACTGAAGCGGTTGCGAAATCTGCCTTGCTGCCGGAATACTCTGTATATGGTTATTGGGCCCGCTACAATAATTGCATCCCTCTAGCCAAAGGCGTTCCTGCAGACTTCTAAGCTGCTGTTTCAATTTCTCTTTTGTCCCGTTCCAGTTTATAAGATCCACATAATCTTCTTTTGCATCTGGCATTGCCCTCAAATTCATTGCATGTGCCGCTCGAGGGCATCTGTACAGTTGTCCCTTTAAAAAAGTAAAACCATTCCTTTCAAAGCAAGCAGAAAATATAGCTTTCTTTTGATCCAATGAATAATTCCGGCATTCCACCCCACCAGCATCCTGCCACGCATCATATTTTCTGACAAAATACTCAATATGATATCTATCCAATACTGGCGCTAATTTTTGAATTTTTGACTCATTCAATATATAATTTGATATATGTACTTTTACCTTATCTTTTTGAAGTGCCTTTAAAATAGCCTCATTGGGCACTATTGTCCCATTTGTATAAACCGAAATACTTTGAATTTTATCGCTGTCGTGATACCACTCAATCAATTGATACATATTACTATTCATAAATGGTTCTCCACCCAAAATTCTCAGTTCAGCAATATAATCTACATTTTCCAACAATAAATCAAAAGATGTCTTGTATTTCCATAAATCAATATCCTCTGGATGTTGATAATACTGCATTAAATGGGAACAATCTGCACATTTCAAAGAACAACGTTCTGAAACAACATATTGAATTCTGTTAAAAACCAACTTCTCCTCTGACTGATTATTAACAATATCGATATAATGCTGCCTGTTCGCATACATTTCCTGTGCACGGTTTGATAGCTGTTCTTTCGGAAGTTCCATACCCAGCAGTTCTGTCATATCAAATAAATTACAACATCCCATCTCCAATAACTCACTTTTTATCTCATAGAAAAAATCTGCGGAAGCAATAATAATATTTGCTTTTTTTAAATTCTCCAGCTCATTTGGACTAATAACCTTTATTCCAAAATATTCCTTTCTGTTTCTGGATTTATCACAAAAATAATCAGGTATCTGCCCTATTTGATTTAATGCTATATAAGCCAGTTCTCCATAAACACTTGCACCATAAATAATAATAAGTTCATCTTCTATAAATGTATTTTTATTAAAGCTAACCGTACTATTCATTGCCTCTCCTTGTTGCCGCAGATACTATTTTTCGCCATCTCCACCCCCGCAAAAATGGCCTCCATCATGCTTTCCTCATTTGCCCTGCCTTCGCCTGCCTTCCCAAAAGCTGTTCCGTGATCCACCGATGTGCGGACAATCGGCAAACCTATCGTACAGTTGATTCCGCTTACGGATTCATATCTGTCTTTCTGCATATCATACTTAAAACCGCTTAGTTTTAGCGGAATATGCCCCTGATCGTGATACATTGCCACAACAATATCATACTGTCCTGCCTGGCATTTCACGAAAACCGTATCCGGAGATTCTGGTCCTGTAACATCGATTCCTTCCCTCGTTGCTTCCTCTATCGCAGGCAGTATCTCACATTCCTCTTCTGTTCCAAAAAGACCGTTTTCGGAACAATGTGGATTCAATCCGGAAACCCCTATTTTTGGGTTCGCATATCCCAACTGCCGCATTCCTCTTTGTGCAAGTCTGATAACTTCCAATACCCTATCTTTTTTCACCCTGTCACATGCTTCTCGCAGAGAACAGTGTGTGGAAACATGAATAACATGTAAGGTCTTGCTGGCAAGCAGCATTGCAAAATCCTTTGTGCCTGTATATTCCGCAAAAATTTCCGTATGGCCACTGTAATGGTATCCTGCCATATTGATTGATTCCTTATTAATCGGAGCCGTCACCACCGCCTGTACTTTTCCTTCCATTGCCTGTTTAATTCCATGTATAGCATATTGAAACGATGCTTCCCCACACTTTGCACTGTTCTTTTTGTATTCCCACTCTCCAAGCTGAAGCTTATTCATGTTAATAAGGTCTATACTGCCAAATTCTCCTTTGGCTTCTTCCACATCTGAAATTTCCTGTAACTCCAACGGCAGATTACAAAAGCGAACTGCATCTGCCAAAGCTGCATAATCCCCAATAACTATCGGTACACAATTTTGATAAATCTCCACATGGCTTAACGCTTTTACAATAATTTCCGGGCCAATTCCTGCCGGATCTCCCATTGTAATTGCGATTCTCATTCTTTGTTTCATATCATATCCCCACCCATAATTTTCTTACGAATTTCCGTAGTGGATATTCCTTTTGTATATGGAACATACACGACATCCACATTGATTTTGGAAAGTACTTTTTCAAAGTTGTTCCATCTGTCCGTTCCTTTCCAGTCATCTCCAATGAAAACCACATCAAAATGATACAGTTCCCATAATTTTAATTTATCCCGAAAGCGGTTAATTTCCGCCCGGTCAACCCCCTTAATTGATTCTATAATTCTCTTCCTGTCAGCCTCATTAATGATTGGTCTGCGGTGTTTATATCCCTCCACCACATCATCCCCATGTACTCCCACAATCAAATATTCACAATAGCGCTTTGCCGTCTGTATCATATTCAAATGGCCGATATGGAATAAATCATATACGCCATCCGTATATCCGATTTTATATTTCTGTTTTTCTTTCAATCCCTATCACTCCCCGAGCAGTTTTAATTTGGAAACTGGATGTATCTTTCGTTTTTCAGCCGACGGCAAATCCATATAATTCCCGTATTTTGTATGCAGATATCCGTCATAATCGTATGCCCCGGGCAATGTCATTTTCTCAAACTGATATTTTGCCAAGTGGGTATACCATTTCCTCTCATATCCGTAGATTCCTTTGGGTGTCGGGAATGTCAAAATACGAACAAGCTGCGTTTTTTTTCTCTGTCCGGCATCAATAAAACGTTGGTAATTTTTTATGACCAGGTTCATTGGCAGCAGACTTATTATTTTATAAGCTACACGTTTACACAAATTTTTTTCCATTCTGCTCCCAACTGCCGACCAAAATATTTTTCGGTAGAAAAAACAACGAAAAAAATGAATCCTTCTTGCCGCCCACCCGTCCGGTACATTGTCAAACGGCATAAGGTCTATGGAAATCCCTTTTTCAAACGGCAGAAATTCCTGCCCTAACCTGATAAATTCCGTATTTTTCCTACGAAGCTTGCCGTATCCCCAGCGGTACCCTTTCGTATCCCGCAAGTCCTGCATATAATATTTTTCATGATTCAGTTCCGTTTTACATGCTTCCCGGAACTTCTCATATTCTGTCCTTAAAAAGCCAATATCTGCGTCATCATCCCACGGAATGTATCCCTTATGGCGGACTGCCCCCAACATCGTACCGCCCACCATGTTGAAATGAATACCACATTTTCTGCAGATCCTTGCCACCTCATGCATCAGTTCCTGCTGAATTTCCTGAATTTGCTTTAATTCTTTTTCTGATATGTAATACTGCTGATCTGTTTTTGGTACATTCATTTCTCAACGCTCTCCCTACATACAACAATTTTCCTCAGATTACTTCAACAGTGTTTTATCACAATTCTTCTGTACAATGTACATATTCTTGTCCACATTTTTTAATATCATCTGCTCCCTCTTCTATGCTCCATGCAACGTTTCTTTTTATTACCCTTGCCGGAACTCCTGCCACTATGCAGTTATTCGGAATTCTGCTTTTCACCAAACTCATTGCACCTATAATACTGCCGTTTCCAATCTGTGTATTGTACAAAATACATGCACGTTCCCCTATCCATACATGATTCCCCAGTACAATTCCTCTGTTTTTATTAACATCATCCGTAGAGTTTATATTTTCCTTACTTACAACATCAAAAATGGAATGTCCGTCATTGCTGCGCATACTGACATCGTATGAAAACATACAATCATCGCCTATTAAAATACTTGTACCTTGACTTACCACAACTCGATAATTTCCATTAATGCTAAATCCTGTACCTACTTTTAATAAAGCATTCTTTCCTACGAAACACTCTCCTGCCTGACCGCTAAATCTTCCATTCCTGCCAATTTTAAATTTTGCGCCTTCCTCTATATTCCAACACGTCTTCCTGTTACCATTGGAAGATACAGTAACTTTTTCTTCCAACAATATGTGTGCACATCTATTAATATTTATAAATGTATTGCTGATATGGCAGCCTGTTTGTATGTTCAACTCTGCCATATTCTTTACACAAACATCATTATTTTTTATATATGTTTTATTTCCAAATGTCACTTTTGATGAAGGGTGAATATCAATCCGATTGTCTATAAATCGTGCATTTTTATCAATCCTTATTTTAGATTTGTTTTGTATAGTAGTTACACTTTCTTGAAACAGTGAATCTGCCCCTATTTCTATTTTCGAGTCATTATGAATATAAAAAACTGTTTTTTGAAACTGAACATTTTCCCCAATCTCTATTACAGAATGAAATCCAGAAAAAACAAATTTCAATCCTTTATAATTTCCTATAATTTTATTTCCATGTGAATCTTCATAATATTCCGCCTCCTGTCGCAGAACGCAATCGCAAAAATAGTAATAATCCGAGCAAGGATTATACCCCCCCCCCCTGTATTTTTTCTTTAACTGACTGATAAAATGCAATTGGAATTATTATGTAATATCTGTTTGATTTGCCATATAAACATTCCGGAGGAAAAACCGTCTTTCCATCTGTTTTACTTATGTCACTATCAACATAAAATGTAATATCTATCCCATATTTTTCTTTCAACCTATCTTTAATAGAAGCTGATACCCCGTATTTCCCCCAAATGACGATTTCCCGTCCATTATAATTTTCAAATGCCTTGTCAATCATATAATCGATCCAATTTTCAGTTGATTTCTCCTGCATATTTCTCCTCCTCTTATATTCAGGAATAAAAAATCTGATGCAGACTATGACGATTTCATACTTTACATCAGATTTCATTTAATATATTTTACTTTATACTTTCTTCTAAGCCACAGCTTCTACAATTATCTTCCCCTCTGCCCATATAGTGTATATCTGATTTGCATACACCTTCTGTATTAAAATACTGTATTGCAATTCTCCTCTTTGCCGTAAACAATAATTTTTAGTTTTACTGATTTCATTTTATCATTGCATTGAAACAATGTAAAGTATGAGAATATTATAAACTCTAATGTAAAGTATGAAATTGTCAAGGTTCTTTTTAATCTATATACAAATATCGTAACAGTTCAGCCATACCCATTCATAAGTTGTCGGTTTGCACAATTTGACAATTTATTTAGGTTATTTCCGACAATTTATTTCATATCGGGCGTCCGCCCTATAAAATTGAATATACAAACTGCCTTAAGTGAGTAAAATCCCAACATCATTATGTATATTCCATTTCGCACGGCTGAACTGTTATCAAAAATCAGAAAATAGCTATGTTATATACACTTCCGGCTCATTCAAAATAATATCCGTTATCCCCTTCGCCTCAAGCACCCCAAAATCCAGTCTTCCTCCAGTTGGCTTTTCTGGATATAAATGCCCAGACATCCATGCCCGTACCGTATATCCTTCAAGCTGTTCTGATGTCAGGTCGATTTCTCTCCAAAACGGATGAAGTGCTGACGCCCCACAGCCACCTTTGATTTTATACATACAATCCGATGCCTTGCTGTCAAGGATTCCAAGTTCCGCATCTGCATCCAGCATTTTTAATTTTTCCAATGATTTTGCATAAAATGTGGAGTATACAACTGCTTTCTGGATTCCTCTTTGATGCACTTTCGCTACGATTTTTTCCTCCATACATGGCATTCCATGGATACCATTATACGGATAAGCACTGTTTTTTAGTTCTATATTTAACTTTAATCCTGATTTCAACCGAGTTTCCAGCAAGTCGAATACTTCATCAATTGTAGGAATTGACTGGCTTGGATGATTATCTGCATAAATATGAAGCCGTTTCAATTCAGAAAGTTTATAATCCCTTACGAACCCAATTCCTTCGGTAGTTCTATCCACTCTTTCGTCATGAATAACCACCAATTTCCCGTCTTTTGTCAATTGAATATCTAACTCAATTCCTGTTAAGTTTTTAATTGCGGCTGCTTGCTCAAACGCAAATAACGTATTTTCAGGATATCGCTGACTACATCCCCTATGTGCCCATATTTTCATAATAATCCCCTATTTTATTATTTTCGCCGTTCTTCCTTCATAAATTGTTCCATAATACCTGCTAGTTTTATAGATTCTCCTCGCGTCAATTTAAACTCGCTATTACTGGTTCCATTAATCATTGATAAAAAATCGCTGATTTCATACCGCAGACCATCGCCAAGAAAGGTTTCTGAATATTTGTCAACCTTTGCAGCATCCTCATAATGCACTTCAAAGTACGATGTCTTCCACCACGGTGCTTCTGCCACAATATAGCCTTTTGTACCAGAGATAAGCAACCGTCCTTCCGATTTCACTCCCAGCCCGCAGGTTGCCGTTGCAACTCCAAGCGAATAATTTAAGGATACCTTTGTAAAGATATCCAATCCATCTTCATTTTGAATCGTATCAAAGCGAATACATTCAAAATTCTGCCCTAAAAGTTTTAATATCGGAAGAAGCACGTAACTGCCAAGTTCTGTAAAACTGCCTCCATATGTGGAATCTGTTAATTCTCTGTTATCCTGCCTTTCCAGCTTTGTAAAACAAGCCTCAACATTGCAAATGCTCCCAATCATTCCGCTGCAAGCAATTCCCAACAATTTATGAAATCCCGGACAGTAAGCTGTCTTAATTCCTTCAAATAAAATTAATTTTTTTTCTTTTGCATATGCAAACACTTCTTCTGCCTGTTTTTGCTGTAAAACCATTGGCTTCTCACAAAGAATATGTTTTCCATGTTTCAATCCAGACATAATGTATTCGTAATGTGTTTCATGAGGTGATGCAATATATACGATATCTATAGCATCATAAAACTTTTCAAGCGTTGCATATGCATTAATTTCCCACTGCTCTGCGAACTTCCTTGCACTTTCTATATGGGGATTATAAACCCCCTGTGTACTAATCCCACTGACAAGTCTTGCTTCTGGAATAAATCTTGCTGCAATTCTACCAGTTCCTATAATACCAATCCGCTGAATTGGACTATTCTGCTCTCGCAGCATAGTACTCGAAATATTTTTTGTCCGCTCCAGATAAACCACTTGGCAGTAATCCTTTAGATAATCAAAAACCCCTGTCCAATCAGAGCCAATTACGAAAATATCAATATGAAACTTCCTGATATCATTCACTTTCTGCCCAGGACTTTCCTCTATAATAATTTCATCTGCATATCCTGTTTTTCGGACATTTTCAATACGCGTTACCAATGAGTCTACTACGTTTAACTTTCCTCTCGCTTTGTCATAAGCCTCCGTTGTCACCCCCACGATCAAATAATCACCAAGCGTTTTTGCACGCTGCAGCAACCGATAATGTCCTTCATGAAAAAGATCAAACGTTCCATATGTAATTACTCTAGTCATGAAATTTTTCCTTTCACAAATTCATATACTGTTTTGCCGCATGTGCCGCTTGTATTAGCATTAACATTAGAAAAGGCCTTTAACTGCCGCTTTTTATCAAATTGGTTTCCGGTGATTTTATTGTCCAGCAGATCTTTTAAAGAGTTCATTGCATTCTCAACCAGACAATACTGCATCCCCTCTGACTCCTCCATAAATCCCGGTTCATGTTCTAATAAATCGTTATAATCAAACTCTATTTCTACTTCCTGATACGCTTTCGTAAAAACATTAAAATTATAAAGTTTTCTTTCCGGTGCATACCAAACTCGACAGTCTGCCTTTCCAAGCTGCTGTTGTGTGATAACAAATCCTCCCATACCAGCCGTCATAAAATATTCATTTTTACCACGGTTGGCTGACCCCATAGGTAATTTCCACTCCTCCATTTTCCCTGTTTCCTTATCAAAAGACAGGTACATATTTCCCCAACTGGGTGAAATAATCGTAAGTTCTTTATCATCTTCTTCTCTATCATTTTCAAAAGAAATAATGCTGGAAAAAGGACGCTCCTCACACTCATATTCGTAAGGCCATTTCAGCACTTTAAATTCTTCTGGCACATCACTATATTCTCTTACCTCCTCTGTTTCAAGGTTCCATTTAGTAATGATCATGCCTTTAAGGGGCATCAACCATAAGTCATCTCCATTTACTACAATCCCCTGTGTTCCTATAGTGCTTTTAGCATTACAGCAACATATCCTTGTTTCTAAAGTATTGATATTCATAAACAAAAATTGATTATCTGCTGGAGAAGCAAATATTATCTCATTTTTGTACCATGCGCTGCCGCCAATCAGCCATTCCTGATCAACCATTCTGACATTAAACGGCTGAATTCCTTCTATGTATTCAATTTTTTCTGATTCCAAATGAAAACGAATCATAAAAGGGTATTTATTTGGATACAAATACAAATATCGTAATTCCTCATCTGATCCGCCTGAAAAAAAGGAAGAACCTTGCACAACAAACTTCTTAAATTCTATTTTTCTTATTTTTTTATCCTTAATAATCAACAAATTCTGTGCATTGCATGGAAACACATAAATACTTTCCCCAATTTTTAATGCCCGTAAATAATATCTGCTACCAGAATAGCCTGTTCCCAAATCCATATAGAATTTATAATGATAATCATTTTTTTCTGAATACCACAATTGGTTATTATTGGTTACCTGATAACGATCATCTCCCCCCCCGTTGAACTGCAGACTAATACGCTCCCCACGCCAATCATCCTTTTCGGGGAGTGAATGTATATAGTTATTTAAAATAAATATTGGCTTCCCCGCAACACCAAATAATGACGTTACGCTTGTACCAGCATCACCAATATAGACATCTGATAATGCAATTGTTTTTTCGATATCTGGTGTTTCGTCCAAAATTCCAATGTCTTCTTCAACAAATTTCTTTTTTAATTCCAAATATTGTTCTTTATATTCTTTCCGCATAGAATCAAATGTAGATTCCATTAATGGATGCGGACGCCACAAAAGGCAGGCATCATTTCTTCCTTTAAAAATATCAAAAACATACTGCATTTTCTTTAAAAATGCCTCTGTATTTCCTAACATTCCGCCAATGCTCGTATTATAAAAATATACTTTACAATTCTGCATCTTTTCCAATTGAGCATTATTTAAATTCCACTCTTTAGGTGGTGCTGACGGGTTCTGGCATTTATGAATTACACTGTCAAACTTTGGCGAACCAAGAGGCAAAAATTTGCTGTCAGGTATGCGTTCATCATAATACTCTCTATATTTCTCAGCCTGAATCACAATATAATCCACATTCAAATAAGCTGGACACAATGCCTGTCCTTCGCTCATTCCGCCTGCTGTCGCATAGTACGGAATATAAACCAGACAGTCCGTAAACTTCTTCAAATTATCCGAATAAAAAAACGGATGCACGCTTGTCACAAAGTTAGAATCATCATAAGGATTATGTGTATATATCATATCCGGTCTGTGCTGTTCAAAGTCAAATGCATCATATTTTGTAATCGGTACATTTTCTGGATATAAATCCCCTTCATAATGCATCTCACGAAAACTTCCATCCGGATTCTTATCATAATATGGTATCGGAATTACATAGGCATCGCAATTTGGATCGGCATCTGCTGCCATCCATACGCTTTCCAGGCTATCCCACATACTCGCTTTATACGGAAGAAATACTGCTTCAATACGTGTTGGAATATCATTTTTAACACTGTTTGCAACTTTAATCAATTTTTGCCGTAGCTGCTTATAAACTTTGTTTTTATTTACTTCTTTATAGTCTTCTTCCAACTTTTGATATATTTGGTAAACTAGTTCACAGTAATCTTCCAATAGCACAACGGCTGAATGCCCTTCGCCTTCTGTACTTTCAATTAAAGTACCTACCGTAACCCCGCCTGTCTGGCAGTCCTCTAACAATTCCATTGCTGGCGGGATACTGCCTTGTTCAATATATTCTTTAATCTGCTCATGCGCTTCTTCCATTTGACCAAGCAGAGTTTCTATTTCTTGTTTCTGCGTCTTTCTCATTTTCTACTCCTTAGAATATACTGACAAACAAATACGAAATATCGTAACAAGATTTTCCAATTCCTGCACAGCACATATTGTATTATTGGACAATATAGGTTGTGCAGAAAGGAAAATCTAATCGTTTGTAAGTATGATAAAAAATTATCATAAGAATTATCCGAGCGTTTCCGCCTGCATCCATTGCACTTATGTGAAATTTCTGCTTCGCTCCGCATAAGGCCGCGGTCTTGGCATACCGGAAAGCCAATCTCTGGCTTAGACAATGCCGTTTTGTTGCCTATTGTTAACATACTTACCTGTGATCCTGATTGGTGTACTGTACCGATAACACCAAAAATGTTATTGGTACAATACACTGGGTAAAATCACCCCTAACAGATGATTTATTCTCAAGTTTGTATGGTTTAACCCTTTTTATTTTTTCTTGTTATATTTTATTTCAATATTTTTTGCACCGTTGAGGGATGCTTTGGACTTATATCCGCACTCTGTGCAGTGAAATCCATCCTGCAGTCTTTTCCCTTCGGCGCCGCATTGAGAACATATATTTCCTGTTCCCTTAGAATTAATCTCAATTAGTTCAATCGAATGAATACGGCATTTATATAACAATCTATCTCTGATATAACCATTAAAACTCCTTACTATCTTTCTATTAGAAGACTTCTTCGGAAGTTTTGCTTTATTAATCGTTATCGGTTTCGTAATCACAATTCTGTTTGGTTTTTCTGCGGCAAGCATCTTATTGATTTCCGTGTTGATAAATGCTTCTGTCTTTGCACGTTCTTTTTCCTTTTGCTTATCATATTTTAGCGTTCCAAGATTATGATTCTTCAGACTGTCCGCCTTTTTGTTATTACCGTTTTCCAAACTCTGCTGATATGCTGCACGAATGCGTGCACGTTCTCTGTTTTTGTCTGTTAGGCGCTGTGTTTCTACCGAAGTCATTCCTCCCAGTGATTGTCCATAAACATTTCCATTGGATAATGTAAACATATCCTGATACCCAATGTGAATATAGACGGTATTGCCATAATCCTGATGTTTTTTAATTTTTGCCTCTACTGGCAGCGCAAGTGCTGCATAATCTTTTCTGATACAAATCCGTATCTGGCGTTTGCAGATATTGCTGTCTTTTAATGGCAGTTCAATTCGTTGTTTCGGTGTTCTTGACACAATATAAATTGCGCTGTCTTTATAGGTATAACCATTGGACTCAACACAAAAATAATCTGTGCTGCCAATTTCTAGTTTTGTAAGGTGCTTTCTTGTAAGCCTGCACAAAAGGCGATTTAGTCGTTTTACATCAATCTCCAGCCCTTTTGCATTTCGAGGCATTTCGTATTCTTGATTGTTTAGAACCGCCGCATAAATTTTATTCAGCCGCATTACGGTTCTTAGGTAAATCCTATCTGCATCACTTAAATTTTCATTTGCTGTAATCAGTGTCCCTATCTTATTTTTAAGCATTCCCCACATACCTTTTATATCCGCAACTGCATCAATTACGGCAGGTCCAAAGTACGCCGAAGGAAGTTCCAATTGTGTTCTAAGTCCACTGTGCCGTACCTCGCTCATAATATCAAATGCTGGGGTTAACCTATTTAAGCTCTTAATGCCGCCATATCTTTTGTAGATATAGTTCTTTACCTTACTGTAATCAACCGCAATTCCCTTTAGGAATTCCATTGTTTCTTCCGGCAAAGGTTTACTGTACTGCCATACAGTCTTGGTTATGGTATTCTCTGCAGGCATCACTTCCACCCTTTCAATCTTAAGAATATCCTGTTATTTCAATACGCACAAACGGTTGTATTTCTTTTTTGCAGAAATTAAAAAATCTTAATATTTGCCCGTATATCAACTCTTTGCATAACCACTTATATCTTAAAAATAAAGGTATTTTTTCGTAGATTTCCTTAATCTGCGAAAACGAAATATATACATTTCTGAAAAATACAACTTTAATTTGACATTAGTCTATCACATTTTTATCTGCTTGGCAATTCTTTTTTTTATTTATCCAAATATTGTTATGGAATTGCTCTGCTAGGCTGTAATGCTTCAAACCACGATAAATCGGTTCGTTGCGGCTTGCGCTGCCTTTTATTAATTTTTTTTTGAGTATTTTCAAATAGAATGCAATAGTTGCTATTTTTTGTATCAAGTATCTTTTGGGGTCAAATTCTGGGTCAAAATCCATAAAACATAAAAAACAATAATATACAGAAATCAAGGGAAAAATGCTACTAATTTTATAGAATTAAATTATTTTAAATACTTAAGGGGTCAAATTCTGGGTCAGTTACAGAATAAAATCTCCAATTTATAAGCGTTTTTAACTCTTTTCGCAGATTAAGGAAATCTAAGATAATTGTTACAAAATAAAACACCAAAAAAGCTGTCAGAAAATTTTATTTTCCAACAGCCTTTTTTATTTTACTACCATAACGCCATTCTACCTAAGACTATAAAACGTTCTTCCCCTTCTCGAACACTTCCACTTTGCAGCAATATTCCTTAGGCTTTTTATTATAACTAATTCCTACTGCCAATATTCGTCTTATATATTTTGGTGGTTCTCTCAGTTTTCCTTGAAAACATAGTCTATAGTTTTTATCCTTAGGAACTGTCAAGAAATAACTCGTCGATTTGACTTGTCTAAATGTCCATCTGCGGCATCAGATAATCTTGACGCAGCCCGCTTATCCAATATGAGCCGTGCAGAAATTGGAAAATCTTAACGGTCGTCAGTACAACAGCGATTTATCCACAAAATATCTGCCGAACGCCGCTAATTTATACGCTTCGAAAGGAATGCTGCTGTCCAAGAACATCCCCATTTATGCCTTCTCTCTTTCCCTGATTTCTTGTTACTATTTACAGTTTCCAGCTACTCATCGTAACAGCATTTGCGCATTCCGATCCGCCTATGGCGAAACGCAAATCATATATCCGTTGGATTTCTCTCTACGATTATTGTAATTCCTGCATAACTGCCAATGGTGTTTCCATGTGGCGAAATGCCGGCTTACGTCCACTTGGCTGCTCTGTGCCCTCTTGCAGATACCAAACTGCCTGAACTGCCCGCATTCCAAGCGCCTTCGCTGTTTCTAGCTCTTGACTGCCTCCATCTCCCACATACAAACATTCTTCTGCCTTTACTGACAGCTTTTGAAGGCATCTGTAAAAAATCTCTTTATCTGGTTTCACAAGCCCCTGCTCATAAGAAAGAAAAACCACATCAAAATAAGGAAACAATACACTTTCTCGTATCACTTTCGTTTCTTCCGAAAAGCAATTGCTAATTACCCCAATTTGCAGCCCATTTTCCTTTATCTGTGCCAGCATAGGAAGAATTTCTGGATGCAGATGACGAAAAGATTCTCGTTTTGCCGCATAGCGTTTTTCGATTATTTTGTTGTAAATTGCTTTGGAGTAACACTGATTTGCCTGTAAAATATTTTCAATTACATCTTCAAACGTCAGTTTCCCTGTACTGCGTGCAATTTCCGTTTGCTGCCATATTACCTGAAATGCCTCCTCTGTTATTCCTGCATCTGCTGCCATCTGTGCACCAAAATACAACGGGCTTCGATAATGTGTAATTAACGTTTCATACATATCAAAAATTACTGCTTGTATCATAAATTCCTCCATCTTTCGCACATAAATTGCTATTTATTTTCTGCCTGATACAAAGAAAGAAACTGCTCTGTTGCTAAAATAATTTTTTCAAATACGGCATTATAAATTCCAGTTCTGTGCATAACTTTTCTATCATAATCTTTTTAATATTACTCTCTGTTAATCTTGCAAGATATTGTCCACCCCATAATATATTCGCCAGCCAGCCGGCAACTGATCCCATAGGCCAGTGCTAGAGTTGTCAACCCATGAGATTGAAAAACACTTGCCAGCATTCGGGACAATTCAAGTTTCCCATCACTTCCACCAAAACAGATTAGTGCTTTCCCAGAATATTTGTCTTCGACCGGAAGAAATAGTTCTCCATGAAATCCATCTGTTTTAACACGATATGTATTATTTTTTGCTTTAAACATCGCCTTTTGTTCCTTTTTCGATATATATAATTTATGACTTTTTTATTATACCACTAATCCGAGAGCGTGGAAATAGCGAGTTGTTTGGCTGATTCCCCTACCTATTAGATATCCTAATTACATTACAATTGATGCACACAAAACGCTAAAGTAAAAAAGCAAAAGCTTTTAGCATTTT
>ERZ778496.1535-NODE-1535-length-16028-cov-5.941839_pt1 | contig 16028 bp, 13 predicted proteins | sample MGYA00433099_ERZ778496 | MGnify/ENA primary metagenome ERZ778496 (study PRJEB29527, sample SAMN07138962) | mouse gut metagenome | material: feces | host: mouse | place: China:Nanjing | collected 2016-01-25 ... | reverse complement strand
TGTTCTCCAAAAAATCTCCATAAAAGTAGTTTAATTAATGTCTTGTTAAAGAAAAAGCCCGGTGTGGTAACAGGAACATAGGGAATGTGGCTCCTACCGCCAACATAAATATAACAGTGCTGGCTATCAAAGTATTGGAGAAAAACATACCCATGAATTTATCCAGTTGCTCCGGGTCATTCATATTCTGTAAACACATAATCAATGAGAATACCATGTTATAAGCAAACTTGCCTGGAATCATCGGAAGCAACGCAGGAATATAAAGAACTGTCATAGGACAATATACTTTTTTTCCTAACCATAAACTACCAAAACCAATTATGAGTCCGGCAAACAAGGAAGCGGTAGCAATATCCACCCCTAAATAAGTCATCAAACAAAAACGGCAAGCGTGTCCCAATGCCGCCAATATAGCAATCATTTTGAATGCACGCAAAGGTGGGTCGGAAATCGCACCAAATCCTATACCTGCTACTGCTGCAAAAAATCCGTCAGTAAGAATGTCAAGTGCTATCATATTAAATTAAACTGTTTTTTACCATTAATAATGTGAAAGAAAGTCCGATTGCGATGCTGACAATAAGTAAAGACGCTTCCGTCAGACGGGCAAATCCTGTCAGGACATATCCTTCGACTACATCAATCACGCCATTAATCAAAGGAACACCGGGTACGAGATAAAGTACGCTGGTTGCCATTGCAATTTCGGATGTCGTATCAAAAATCAGAGCTGTGGAAGCACATAGGGATGCAACGAAAGCCGAGACTATAAATACAATATAGTGGTTCATTTTCTTTTTCTGCATCTGCTGTTTCAGGTAAAATCCTGTAATGGTGGCTGAGAAGACAATCCCCATAGAAATCAAGTCGCCTCCGAACAGTTTGCAGAAAGAAGCATTGGCAAAGCCTACCAATAATAACACAAAAAGAGGATGTATCATCGGAGCGGAAACAATTTTCCTGTATTTCTCTGTCAGTTCTTCCAACGAGAGATGATTGTCTAACGCTTCCCAACTTAACGCACTTAGCTCTGAATTATGCTCGAAACTAATAGGATGGGCAGGAATATCTATAACCTCATTACAGGCTTCGTTTGTTTCCTTGTCTATAATTGTAAGAATGATATTTTTATGAAATACACCTAATTTTACATCTAAGCCAAAAGCTTCTCCGATACGTTTGGAGTTACGTACAACTCGCGAGGTATGTACTCCCGCCCCCATTAAATGGGCTGAATATTCTGCAATAAACTTACCTATGGATAATAAAGATTCGCTTGTCTTCATGAACGTGACATTTTTTAATCGGGCGCAAAAGTACAAAAAAGAGTTCTAGGAGCAAGCCTTATTTCTGAATATTTTCTCACAAAATATCCGGGAACAAAAAACGCAGTCTTTCATAGAGTTCTCCAATGAACTGCTACGAAAGACTGCGTCAATCTTTTCATGCCTTAACTAATCTAACTAACTTTATCTAACCTAATTACAAAATATCCGAAAAATCTTTTATACTACTAATAATCCTATCTTTCAATATCTTATTTTCAACTATTGAAAAATCGCAGGCAACGTTTGCCGGGGCTAATAATATAGCTTTAGCTTCTTCTGCATCTGCCATCTCTTCCGGATGCTTCTTGAAATAGCATTCCCATTGGGAAGCTAATTGTGGAGTTACACCCAGCACATAGTTGATGAAATCATCATCCGTCAAAAAATCCTTTACCTTAGAGTACATATCGCATCCTTTTTTAAGCGTTTACATAAATAGGACGGCATTCTCCTGTATATGTACTCAACAAAATAACCTTTTTACTAATATTAACTTGCCAATGTGCGCAACTTGGACAGTCCGCGATGCATCAAGTTGCGTACAGACTGGTAATTCATGTTCATAATCTCACAGATATCTTCATATTTCTTTTCTTCTATATAATATAAGGTAAGTGCTTCGCGCTGGCGGGGCGATAATTGGTTTAGTAAACGCTTTATCAATGAAAATTCGTTCTTACGTTGCTCATTTTCCATATAATCGTCTTCTACATCTGTAGGAGCCGGCAGATTCACCTCTTCTAGAGAGGTATCAGACATATACATACGTTTGCGAAGTTCATCGCAAAGCTTATTTTTTAATGAGATGAACAAATATGACCTTACATTATCAATAGCGCCTAATTCGGTTCTTTTAGTATAGAGTTTCACGAAAACATCATGGATGCAGTCTTGAAGTAACTCTTTATCAATAGTCAGCTTTAACCCGTAATTAAAAAGGATGTTGATATGCGAATCATACAATTGAGAAAAAGCTGCCATATTTCCCGCTTGAAAAGAAGCGAATAAAGTCTCGGTTGAATTATTAGTTTGTTCCATCATAGCACTAATTCGATTGATTTGATGTTGCAAAACTAAGCAGTATCGACCGTAACCTTAGGTAAAATCTGGTTTGTGGATTGAAAAAACAAGTATCATGTTTTATAACACTCTTTTACTAGAAATTACTGATGAAAAAGAAAAATCCCGCTGAAGGCAAATCAGCGGGATTTTCTGTTTTATAACTTATGAAACCAATAAATACCTTCTTTCATGTCTGGTATCTTTAATTTATACAATCCGTTTATTTTCAATGAATTATTGATAGTTTCCATCTTTCCGGAGCTTGGATGAATGTATTTTAAGGCATACTTCCCGGACGATAATTGAATAGGAATTTCTGTTCCCGACTTGGAATAAATGATACTTCCAATATCAGATTTTACCAATTTCTTGTACTCATCGGTATTTGTTTCTTCCACTTCCATTATCGCAGCATCCCTTAGAAAGACTTTGTCTGTGCACGGAATTACAGGACATGAACCACCCGCCATGAATATTGCCCATCCCATAGCCGGATAATTCTGTGCATAGAACGTCACTGCCTTCTGAGGAAATTTCTGACGATACTCATTTACCGCTTTGTACGCTTCACTGAAAGTAACTTTCCCTACTTTCATCTTACGCATATGCTGGCGGGGAGCCATGTTCTTTCCGCCTTCCGGTGCAAAGATTCCATCCGTCTTGTAATGCCAATAGCGGATATCAATAATGTCTACCACGGCAGCCCGTTTAGAATCTGCTAGAATGGCATCCTGCACATCTTTTGTTGTACTCAATGCAACTTTTGCCTTCTTGCCGGTTTCCGCTTCCCACTCGGCTATGACATCCAGCCAAAACTGCACGAAGTGTAACGGACCTGTGAATTCAGCACTTGTCAGTTGGATGACATTCGAATTATCAGCGAAGTTATCCAGACATTGACGGATATATTGCCTGTGCAGTTCGCGACGTACCGGATGAGTAATATCGTAGAACATATCTGCCATGAAGATTCGTTTGTCCCCGGCAAACGGAACAGGTTCCGGAAATCCGGTCTGGTTGATATTGTTACTGCTTCTCCACGGACTATCCACCCAGTGTGCGCCAGCTTCAATAATATTATGCTGAAAGTAGTTTTCGTGGAATAAAAGCAGTCCATCTTCACTCCCTTTTTCCGCAAATTCCTTCAATCGTGCCCAATACCATGCGTTTGGACGGTTCAAGTCATACTTGCTTAACCCCTCCCAGGCAGTTCCCTGGCCACTACGTCCGAAAGGCTGTTCGTAGAAAGGTCCCCATACATCTCCATCCCGACGGCGAACACGTTCATGGTCATCCCGGCGACGGTCGTACCACAATCCGTAATTTTGGTCAAAGACAAGAATATTCTTCAGCTTCATAAAGTTGACGACAGAATCAATACGGTCCGTCAACCCCAGTCCTTCACGCCCCGGAACAAAGCGGGTAATGGCAGGACTTGCCTTTTTCAAGAAACTGGTTTTGAGTTTACCATTCCACCAAGGAGTGGTATGACTGCCACCTACCAGTAAGGCACCGTCCTTTTGGATACGTCCGTTGGTAATAGTTACTTCCGGTTGTGCCGACAATTTGTTGAAGGTGTTCTTTTTCTCTCTTATATCATCAACTGATTTTATTCCGGCTGACGCTACCGAAGGAGAAAACTTCTTTTCTTCAATCCTGTTGGCATACAAGTAATGTTCGTCCGTCAGTTCCACCAATTTGCGATAGTGTTCCAGGCTTTGTTCCATCAAAGGAATAGCTTCTTCAAGATTCTTAATCTCTTTTCCCCATTGATAATCCAATACCAGTTTGGCAGCTTTCACTTTCAGGTTGAACGCATACGCAAATTCACGATAACAATGCATATCATTCTGCAAACGTGCGAATTCATCCTTATTTGAAGAGACGGAACCTGCTGCTTTATCAATAGCCGCTACTGCTTTATCTCCATGTTCTATTGCTTGGGCAACAATATCCAAAGGCATTTCACCTACATGAGGTTGCTGTTTCCATTCTTTCTCTACATACTCTATCAGCTTCTCTCCTTCCGGTCCGCAACTTTCATAGAATCCCGGATAGATCGTATATTTGTATGGATTGACAAGCTGACTCATAAACATACCTAATAATAACGTTTGGCGATTTCCTTCTGTGATACCGAAACGACGTAACAACTTCGGAGCAATCTCTCCGCTTTCTTCATACGCTACACGGATATTGCTTGCATTTTCGTCAGAGGTTCCATAGAATTTACCTAACTGATGGTCCCAGTAACCCATTTCATCTGTACGGTCGCGATGGCAGTTCCATGCATAACGTCCCCAGGTCTGGTACCAGATCCAATCACGTTCCAACTGGAATTCGCGTTCATTGTTCGGTAATTTGTCAGCCGTATAAGGCCAGTCCCAATATGAAGCCTGCGGATAAAGGTGCAACGCATTGGCACCGTGTACATTGTGCATGGCCTGTACCGCTTTCTGAACGAAATCAGGAGAACCCCAACGGAACGGTTCCAGATTTGCCAAGATATGTACGTTGCTGATATGGATAGAACCCAAAGAACTCAAATCCGTATGAATCTTCAACCAAGGACCGCGTGGTTCGTAAGTCGTCAGAGATTCACCGTTGTATTTATGCATCGTATAAAGATTCTTATAGAGCGGCAACGCAGCATCCATCACCAATTTGCAATCTGTATCATGCGCACGCAGCAAGAGAGGCGGTTCATCCGTACGTCCCAATGCTTGCAATCCGTCTTTCACTCCCGGAATAATTGTTTTTGTAAACCATTCCACGTCGTCCTCCACTGTACACATTGCTTCACCCAGACAAACAAGTAATCCTACATTGGGATATTTCTCAATGAAAGCGGCAATACTCTTACGTGTATAATCGGCAATCAGAGGAGTAATAGGACGGTTACGGTCCTGTGTTTTCAGTCCGTAATGTTCAGCAAAAGGTTTGGAAAGAATGATATTGTAAAACATCTGTATGACAAAGATGCCGCGCTTGTCTGCTTCTTCCGTGAGGAAGGAAAACATTTCTTCATTCATTTTGAAGGTTTCTTCATCTACTTCCAATGCAAACGGATAATCTTCCAATTTCACCAATGACGCAAACGGATGACCATTCCAAAGATATAGCGAATTCATGCGGTTGGCAACCAGCATATCCAAGTATTTAATCCACTGTTCCTTATCATAAAACCAGGGGAAACTTTCCGGTGTATACGGATATTCATACACACCATGTCCCGGCAGATAGGTCATCTTCTGTAAACCCACACAAGCGCCGCGAAGTACCATTTCCGGTCCGTCCTTCAACTCTTCCGGAAAGTCCAGTTTCCCTTCCGAATCATTCACACGGTCTATCAGTTCACGACATCCGTAGATTACGCCGCTGCCGTCTCTGCCGGAGACTTTGGTAAGATTGCCGGCAGTCGTAATATGAAAACCCTCTTTTTCCAGAGTGGTATCATTTACCTCTGTCAGCAGAATTGTCTTTATTTCCGGATCGGAGAATGTGGTGTCCCCCTGTTGCATCATTACCTGATAGCCTGCTTTATCCAAGGTAGTCTGTAACTGTTCCGCACCGAACAGGACACGGTTCGACGCATCCGGCGGAGTCATTATTTTCACGGTTTGCTTGCCGCACGCTGTCAATAGCAGTGCGCATGCCGCAAACATGAATAATTTGGTATTTTTCATTCTTCTGATATATGTTATTAATTATATAAATTCAGTTCTTCTCTAAGAAGAAGACGAAATAACCGCTTGTTTGTACTCATTCGCCCATTATTCCACTATTCAAGACCATATTACCGTTAATTAACTTGTGACAGTATGTAATTCCCTCATTCTTTAAAAGTTATACTTATATCCTGAACACACTGGATGACATGCTTGCGGAAGTCTAGGAATAACACAGTCTGTTGGTATCATGCTACGGACTGAATTTTATCGTATATTTGCATATTATTATTCTCACAATTATGCAAATATATATAGAAACACCCCGCTTGATTCTCCGTGATTGGAAAGAGGAAGATATTCCGGCATTCGCCCATATGAATGCCGACCCTCATGTAATGGAATTTTTTCTCAATCCGTTAACTGCGGAAGAGACGTTTGCTTTTTACCAACGTATTCAAAAGGAATTTCAAACCTATGGTTTCGGACTGTATGCCGTTGAGCATAAAGAAGACCATGCGTTTATGGGATATACCGGGCTGCATCAAATTACATTTGATGTAGACTTTGCGCCGGGAGTAGAAATCGGCTGGCGACTGGGACATGAATATTGGGGACATGGCTACGCTCCTGAAGCTGCAAGCGCTTGCATGGGATACACTCGTAAGCAATTGGATATTAAAGAGCTATATTCGTTTACATCTTTACCAAACCTCCGTTCGGAACGTGTAATGCAGAAGATAGGCATGGAACGTATGAAAGAGTTCGACCACCCGCTTGTTCCTGCTGACCATCCACTGTGCAGACATGTAGTTTATCATATGAATTTAAGGTAAAAGATGAGGGCTGTGAGGGGTAAAAAGAAAAGTCCTTCCGGATTTTATTTTCAGAAGGACTTATATCAATAGTTTCAGTTCCGCGGCAATTCGTTAGAAACAGTCTTTTGGGATAGTGACGGTATCCTGTCCACATAGTGACGCTATACTTACCGGATACCGTCACTATCACGCAAGGATAGCGTCACTATATTTTTTGCAATCTAGTAAAGTTCCTGATTCACCAGTTCGTCAAAGAGCTTTGCATATTTTTCCGCGACTGCTTCTGCAAATTTTTTACCTTTTTCCGCAGAAGCTCCACGCGGGTCGCCGACACCGGTATCTTTGGATACCTTTCCCCAGTTTCTGGGAATCCACGCCACCTTTTCATTCAAAGACTGTATGGCAAAGGTTTTGTATTCTCCATTCCCTGCTTCTTCAAGATTGACCAGTTCGGGATGATAATGCATCATTACTGACGTCTCGACTTCATCTGCATGGTCGCCCGGATTTTCAAAATAGTCCTTTGCCTTTAATACGGTGTACCATTCGCTTGATGCTATCAGGAAATCAGGATAGTCTACCGACAAATCACGAATCATACTTTTAAAAGTATTGCCGCCATGTCCGTTGATTATTACCAATTTCCGGATGCCTTGGGCATATAGGGAAGAAACAATATCTGTCAATATGGCTTTCTGCGTTTCATAACGCGTATGGATACAGAAGGGTAATTCCCGTTGTCCCGGATTTTGTGAACCCATGCCGATGGGCGGCATGACCATGCAGTTCACGTTATATTCCTGTTTAGCTATCAATGCAGCATCAACCGCTACATTATGGGAAAGAATACAATCCGTCATATATGGCAAATGCAGATTATGAGGTTCGGTAGCTCCCCACGGCAAAGCCACAATATCATATTTCCTGTCTTTTACTTTTCCATAACAAGATATGGATAAATCTACTTCTTTATTCATATACCCCATTTATTTCTAATGATTATATTATTTCATTTTTACTATCACTTCTTTCTTATCTTCATTATACTCAAATTTCACCGGAGCGATTTTCTCTAAATCCATTAATACTTTCTCTAATAATAGTTTATGATACCTTTCATAGGCTCGGGTGAAAGCTCCTTCATCACCTTGTTCAATCAAGGCGAAGAGTTTCTCATCATCTGTATCAGTATATTGGTCAATCTTGTTTTTCATTCTTCGGATTTTGTTTACTTGTTTCCAAAAGAACTAAAAGTATATTACTTGCTTCTCTCTTTATGAAGAGCAAATGTAGCAAATTTCCTAGAAAACCTAGAGGCATTTACGGAAAAAGTCCCCGATTAACAATTCCTCTTTTCAAATGAGGAACCGTTAATCAAGGACTACTCCACTAACTAATTAACAAATAGATTACAAATGATAGGTAATGATTCTCTCTTCCGGCGAATCAATCCAAAGATGCCATATATTTTCAGATACTTTTTCTACTGTTCCTATGTTGGCTTTCGGTTGACGACTGCTCTCAATGGTAAGGTAGCCTTTGCCTTCCGTTGCCTTTACTTTGATTGTTTTTTTGTCCATATAGATATGGATGTCTCCATTCGGAGTGGGCACGGTACCTTCCATCCATTTCAATCCTCCCAACACAGGAGCAATAGCAAACTCTTTATATCCTTCTTTTACAGGTTTCACTCCCAAGTAATATTTGCCTAACAGATAGACAGGACTAGCTCCCCAGGCATGGCACAAACTCTTTCCATAAGGACGGCCATACATGGCAAGATGTTGCGTTCCGATTTCTTCCGGGTTATATTTCTCCCAAAAGGAGGTAGCACCTTCCTTCAACATTCCTCCCCAATAGGCTTTTATTTCTTTCATTACAGCATCTTGTTCGCCAAGAGCACAAAGGGCTTCCAGTTCGTAAAAACGCATATAGGGAGTTGTTATTTTCAGAATACTGTCATTCAGCAGAACAGACTGCTTAATGGCTTGTTGCTTATCTTCACTCAAATATTGAAAGAAGACAGAAAACATATTCGCATAACGGGTGACTGCATCACTTTGCTGACCGTTGACGCAATTATGTACAAATGCCTGTTTCTGATTATTCCAAAAGGCAGGTTCTAACTTTGCTTTCAATGCAGCAGCCAGCTTCTCGTATTTCTGCTTACCATTGGCATCTCCGACCAGCTCCGCACACAAAGCCATCGTTTCCAGACTTCTGCAAAATAAGATTTGTTCAAAAGAGAGTTCGCCTTTCTTATCCAGATAGCCATCTGCCCAGTCCACAAATACCCAATCGCCCGTCATACCTTCTACCATGCCATTCTTATTGGTACGTCCCAACACATAATCCATCATTGTTTGCATACGCGGATATAGTTGGTTAACAAAATGACGGTCGCCACTATACATATAATAATCATATACACTAAGGAACCAGTAGAAAGTATAGTCCATGATTGTATTACTGTGGCTAGTCACAGGATCCTTGCCACGAAGCAACCAGATTGTACGTTTGACGGATTCGTTGTCAAAGAAAAGATAGTAATTCATCAAATAACTTTGAATGGCATCGCCACTCCATACCCAACGGTCACGTTTGATACCGTCAATGAAGAATTCGCGGGTAGTAAGATGCATGGTGTATGCGCCAACTTCCCAAATACGATTCAACTCCTCATCATTACAACGGAAACTTCCGCGGTATTCTTCAGGAAGATATTCATATTGCATGGAGACTTCTCCAATCCGTACACCCGGATCGTGAGTTACATAAACATAGCGAAAGGCTTTGCTGTTCTCCAATGCATATTCGTTTTCAGAATTACTCAAGGGAGAAGTGCTGCGGATGGCAAGGTCGGTCACTTGTCCTGGTTCGAGCAAGAGTTTGTCCAATGTCTCACAATATGCTTTATCTTTTGCTTCTTCCGGGCTTTCACCATAATAAATTTCTATTTTTCCTTTTCCGGAAAGATTCTTCAATGTGATGAATCCGAATGTTTCTTTTCCAAAATCATAAAGGATACCTCCTTCAGACTGTTCTGTCTTGGTAACGGGTTGCTGCGGTTCACGCATCAGACTGAATCGGGAAGGACGTTGGGTAGCTCCGTCAAAATTCCAGCATCCGGCATCCATATAGATAGTGGCAGATGTGTCACTGGCTTTTCCGCTTTCGTCAATCCATTCTTTATCTTCGTAAGTCACACGCCAGGAAGAGTCTGAATTCACCGTTTTTCCCTTCACATAAATAGTGGGAGGAGTAGCCTGATTCCAGACTTTAATGTTCAGGCTATGTTTTCCAGCCGGAAGCAACATGGTTTCCGGCATACCGAATTGGAGCTTGCCATCCAGTTTGACGTTGTACTTTCCTTCGGCAGCAATAAAGATTTCTTCCGGCTCGGAAAGATTCAGTTGCTTACTGAATTCTACGACAACATAATGACTGTCCGTTTTCCAAAAAGGAGGGAAAAATGCCCCTCGTTCCGTACGACGGTTATTCATTTGATTTCCCAGCCAGATTTCATAGTCTCCCGGATACCATATCCAGGTCTGTGCAAAGGTGCTACTCGCCAAAGACAAGGCACCAAGTAATATCATATACTTCTTTTTCATTATTCTTTCTATTACTAACAAACTGAATCGTAAGAAATAATTCGTTCCACAGTAGTTGACGTTTAGTTCCACATCTGTTTCCCTTTAGTTCTACAATTGTTTTCCTTTAGTTCCATATCTGTGGAACGAATCACGTATTACAGTTAAATGTTCTGTCAGTTCCTACTGGATATTTAATAAATCCTTATATGCAGCTTCCAGTCCCGCACGTTCACGAATAACACTGTCCACCTTCGGACCATTGTTCTCCCATACATTTCCCGGACCATTGGCATTTTGCAGATACTTCTCCCCTTCTGTCCAATTATCACGTACAGTAATAAAGGAAGAACCTTCATCCGTATAAAGATAGAACCAGTGATTAGGATCGTGTACATACCCCGGCTTATAAATACTATGCACACAATTCTCCGTTACATAACTTTTCGGCTGCGAACCAAGTGTATAAATACCTGCCACATCATACATATGTTTCGCATAATGATGAATCAGATTCGCATGAACTCTGTTATTACGCATGCAATTCACCGTTTGTGTCCATCCCCAACCGAGACTAATTCCACTATAAGGAACCTCACAAATTTCATTATGCTCGATATTGATATCACTCACATATCCTGCAGCAATGGCAAGGCATCCCCAATCTTCATTGCCTGTTTCCGTGAAATAGCAATTATTGATTTGTTGCTGTGTGCATACTTCCCGACGATCAGCAGGTTCGTATGACAAATGTGTTTCATGAGCAGCCGGAGAAAAACTGCCGACTAACAGACCATTTCCGGCAATATCGCGAAAGAGACAGCCACGAACAACACCGCCTTGCACCGCTTCCTCATAATCCAGTCCGGTTGAGCCTAAATGCTCGAACCGACAGCGCTCAAAATCAATCTGATTGGCAGCCGCCACACGGACAGCCGCTACCGGACGTCCTAGCCAGCCCTGATTATCCAGCGGATGATTCTGATAATTCCGTTGCATCTTCGGTTCTATCCGATAGCCATCTGTCAGATACATACCTGCCTGAAGCGGCACATGTCCTTTTTCTGAAGGACGCATCCATGTAGTATAGGAAAAAATAATTTTCTCAAAACGGACATTAGAGACAGGACGGTCTAATGTACCTTCCACCTGCACCAATGTTTCAACGGCAGGAATAATAATTTCCATACCGGCATCCTGCATCTTCTCTCCTTCCCGTGGATAATAATATACTTTACGGGCATCTATATCATGATACCATTCTCCCGGAACATCCAGTAACTCCCGTGCATTTGTCAGATAGAAAGCGGAATTATGTCCATCCGTAGTCACCATTGGACGTGGCCAGGGATGCTCAAACTGAATCCGGCTTTCCGGTTGATGAAAACGTATTGCCGCACTATCTCCCTGCACCTCAACTGAACGAATCCGAAGGTTAGCAACACACCACATCTGGTGTAATACCATCTCGGCATATTTAGCTTTCAAATTCCCTTTATTATCAATAAGTCTGCGAATGGAAACCGCAGGAACATAAAGAATCTCATTCTTCTCGTCCACGCTACAAATGCGGTTCATCTTCTCAAAGTCTTCCACATCACAGGCACGGACAGCTTTTTTGCCATCTATCCATAATTGCCTGAAATCCAACGGACGTCCATTGAATGTCGGCACGTCCGCTACCCAAAGTTTTCCTTGCTTTTTCCAGTTACGGATGCGCACACCACCGCTTAATATCACCTCTTCACCGGAGATGGAACAAATCACCGTAGGAGATTTCTCTGTTCCGCTATCTTCCGGTCGAATAAAAACAGGTTCATGCAATGCATATGTTCCGCCTTCCATATAAATAGTGATTCCACCTTGGACACGGTCGTCTCCCGTACGACGCCACTCCCGTGCCTGTCGCAAAGCCGAAGTCAGAGTTGCTTTCGGAGATTGCTTCGTGCCGTCATTAAAATCATTCCCTTTCGGAGAAACCCATATATCACCTGCCATAAGCGTGGAACTTATGGCAAGCAATGAACAAGCTATTTTCAAACCCTTTCCAATCATAGTCTTATCTTGTTAATGGCATCCATACCGTCATTTCTCCCTTTCCTCTGTTTCCCCAGGCATAATAAGGAATCAGGCGGATATTCACCGTTCTTTCAGCCTGAGCCACCGGACGATAAAGCACTCCTTCCCAAGAGGCGGGAGATGCCAAACGTGCTGTCCCTTCAAGAGCCACTATCGGACTGCCTTCTATCGTTACTTTCTTAGGAGTCAATTTAATATCGGCAGGAATCAATACGTTATCAATCTTTTCTCCGTTTGCAATATCCATACTTTCCAGACAGTAAACCAGCGGCCCGCGTTTCACAACTACCTGATTACGGATTTCCTCTGCCAACGGATGGGCTTCAAGCAGACAGACAGGCATATCCATTGCGAGTTCCACTACATCGCCTTTTTTCCATACGCGGTTGACTTCCGCATATGTATTCGCTTTTGTATCCATTTGCACCAGCTGACCATTCACTTTTAATGCAGTCTTTTCACACCATTCCGGAATACGAAGGAAAAGAGAGAAAGCACCCGCCTTACGAGGAACTTTATTCAACGTCAAACGTACGTTACCATCCCAAGGATAATCCGTCTCCTGCGCCAAAGCAATTTCGCCTTTATCCTTCCAGTCCGTTGTTAATGTATTTGCGCCATATAAGTTGCAGTAAATTCCTTCCGGACTCAATGTATATGCATAATTCTGTGCCTGGCACAGTGTACGCAATGTATTTGGCGGGCAGCAGAAACAACTGATATATTCCGTCCGTTCTTTCGGCCAACGAAGCGTGTAAGGAAGATCGGCACTGATACGAAGCGGATTGGTATAGAAATATTTCTTTCCGTCCAGACTGATGCCGCTCAATACACTATTATAAAGACAAGTCTCTACAAGGTCAGCATATTTCGCATCTCCTGTCACTTCCAGCATACGCCAGTTGAAAAGCATATTTCCGATATTAGCACATGTTTCATTGTGTGCTGTGTTATTCGGCAACTGATAAGGACGTCCGTAGCTCTGATGTACCTTCTGAATACTATCCGGCTCATAGCAAGTACCGTCCGGTGACGTTCCATCATAAAGAGCACCGCAAGCTCCGGTCACATACATCTTCCGGGTGACAATATCATTCCAGATACTTGTCAGATTTTTCATCAACTGTTGTTCGCCTGTCTCGGCATATACATCCGCTACTCCTGCATACAGATAATTCGCACGTACGGCATGCCCCATTGCACGATATTGGTCGTGGAAAGGAATACGATCCTGATTATCATCTGTTCCGTTTTCCACCATACCGCGAATATCAATCAGATTCTTCGAAAGTTCCAGATAACGGGGATTTCCTGTGGCACGATACATTTCGACCACTCCCATATAATGAGAAGGACAAATGGCATTACGAGCCAGTTCGGCAGAAGCCGTTTCATAAAAATGACAAAGGAAGTCCGTTGCTTTCACAGCGGCATCGAAAAGCGTTGTCTTTCCGGTGGCACGACGATGCACAATACCCGCCATCATCAAGTGCCCTAGGTTATATGTCTCAAAATTCAGCCGATTGGCAAAAGCTCCTTTTTCATTCTCGTCACCTACTTTCGTTCCAATGACCGTTTGTTTATGCTGATCCCCTAATGCATGAGAGTCAATACCTTTATTCAGTTCTTCAATAACAACAGGCGTATGTATATAACCGTCTGTACGTTGAGCCTTTACAACACAAGTAATAAAGTTGTCCATTAACCTGTCCAGTTCCGGATCTTTGTTGACAGCATAGACAGAAGCCACTCCTTCCATCCACTTATACATATCTCCGTCGTGGAATGGAGGTCCCCAATGTTCACCCTTGCACACACCGGCAGCAATCTCAAAATTACGAAAACCGTGAGAGATTTCCGGTGTATTCCAAGTGTTCCACATACTTTGCAGAGAAGTCCGGCTAAACACATTAAAACGGTCGCCCCAAAAACCGTCTGTCCAATGTACGGCACCTATTCCGATATTAGCCATCTTTGCAAAACGGCTCTGACTCATATCCGTCAATCCATTGCTTTGCGCAAGTGCTCCCGTAACGGAGGCGGAAGCTAAAAGAAGTAACAGTTTTATCTGTTTCATTAATATGGATAATTTAAAATTTACACAATATCTTTATAAAAAGACGTAATTATCCGCATTTTGTACTCAATAAATCAATCTGGTTAAGAAGAGACTCACAGATATGATTTTATGTTTAATAGGAGTCGCTTTATAAATAGACAGACAATAATCCACCCTGTCCTGATTTTCCATTGTACAGCAAATCGTAAAATTGTCATAACTACCTCCCCAATCAGAAAATCGGAAGTAAAACAGGTATAGACCAAATTGCCTGAAGGAATTTTATACGTCCCGTTCCTTTTCCGTTGCAGAGGCAGGGCAAACTTTCCGGTCTTTGCAACAAACGAACTATCTTTCCCGTATTTGCCGTCTGTACGATATACATAACAATAACGACAGACTTCACTAAGTTTATGACATCCATACCAAAGAGTGCACATCGAAGCTTTTCCATTCATTTTCTTTTTTTCTTCAAATACATATCTTATCTGCCATATATCCATAACAAGAGTGCACCTTTTTTCTGTTGAAAAAAGGTGCACAAAACACAAACAAAACAAACAATAGAGCGACCTTCACAGGCAGCCGGTCGGTTAAGACCCTATCTTTAATCCGCCCATTTCGATGCGGGCAATTTCTTCTTACAATATGACTTCATCCAGCTATACGATTTTCTTTTTCGCAGGTAAAGCGTATCTCCACAATGCCTTATCGCTTCCCAGTCAAAGATAGAGTGATGTCTTATCATCCGTTCCCACCAATAAAGAAAATGATATGTAGACAAAGGTATTAACATAAACCACCAGGATAGCCATAATGACAATACCAAGCCTGGTAACAATGTGAGAAAAATACACTCCGTATATTGCCTCAGATGAATTCGAGCCTCCATTTCTTCCCAAATTTCCAAATACTTATAGCGAGTAAAGTAACAACCGAAAATCATAAAAGAATGTTTCTTCTTACCGAGAAAACATTTCGCTAACCTACTATTGTATAAAATCATTATCCCTAATACTGTGTTTGTAAGTTCCACTTCGCAAATGTCCGTATAATCGCGAATATAGCAATTTGTATTCATTTCTAAGAGAAGAATACTTGTTTGGGAACATGACTATTAGTACAAATTTCAAATCCCATGTTTCGATATATACAAAAACATTCATCTAAAGATGTTCACTTTTGTGTTACTTGCATAATTCGGGGTATGTATATCTGATTATTACAACAGAACAACCACCCCTGTTTAACTGGTCACTGATATTGGAACATATATTATGACGATATACTCCAATTACCTTTATTGTTTTCACAAAGATACTACATTTATGTGTATTTTATATGAAATATAGATAAAAATCATTCAATAATGCATTAAAATAAAAAATGCAGAGGGTGTGTCGAAACGATGCATCCTC
>ERZ778496.1529-NODE-1529-length-16115-cov-6.619801_pt1 | contig 16115 bp, 12 predicted proteins | sample MGYA00433099_ERZ778496 | MGnify/ENA primary metagenome ERZ778496 (study PRJEB29527, sample SAMN07138962) | mouse gut metagenome | material: feces | host: mouse | place: China:Nanjing | collected 2016-01-25 ... | reverse complement strand
TCACAGCCAGATATTAAAATGGTTATACTGATAATGAAAAAAATTTTAATAAAAAAATGTTAATAAAAAGGAGCTAATACATGCCACAAAAACTATTTTCCTCCGAATTTTTTAATGCTTTAATCTCCTCCGAAACCAGCAACCGTTTCTCCCTCTCCGACTATTTTGAAACTGCTTATACCCGCACCTACGACTTCTGCGAAAGCCTTCCTTATCTGCTCAGCCGCCGCGAAGTATCCGTTACATCTCCTTTTTCCTACGAAACTGCAAATCTTGATGCATTTTGTCTTATCCATACTACCAAAGGTATTGGCAAACTGTTTTGTGACACACCTACACAGATAAATGCCGCATACGAACTGACAAAAGACACACTTGCTTTTATTGACTGCCATAAACAGCATAAATTAACCTGCCTGCACAATATTTGGGAATATACTATCTGTTTTGTCAGTTCTCCTATTAGTAGTTATTTCCATAAAAAATTAGAAACACTTGGCGGATGTATCTTTAAAATGGACTCCAACGTTGATACGCGTGCATTATGGGAACAGCTTCTGAAATTACAGGCAGACGACGAAACTTATGGATTAATGCGCTCCCATGCGCTGATAGCACTCTATACACAGCTATATCTGTCACGTTCTAAAGAACTTGCTGGTTCCTACCATATTCCGTCATATATTGCTGATATGAAACAGAAATTTGATAATGCCTATGACAAACAATATTCGCTTGATGAACTCTCACTAAAATACAATATCAATAAATACCGCCTTTGCCGCGAATTTGCAAAATACTATCATGATACGCCATTACAGTATCTTAACAATATACGTATAGAACAAGCGAAAAACCTCCTGCTGCACTCCGATGAAAAAATCGGCGTTATCAGCCAGATGGTTGGCATCGAGAATGCCAATCACTTTATTCGTCTATTTAAAGAAAAAACAGGTATTACGCCGCTTACCTATCGTCGGGAAACGCCTATTATTTCATAACGCTTGAACCACAATATCGAGTATGTTATAATGAGTCTATAAAATTGAGAAAGAAAGGAAAAGCATATTATCCTTATGATAGATACAAATAATTTGCTCACGGTAAATGAAGTTGCAAAACAGCTAAAATTAACCGTACCATCTGTAAAATTACTAATAAAAAATGATCAACTTAAAGCAAAACAATCAGGAAATCAATGGCTGATTTCCGTTAAAAATTTGAATGAATATATTAAAATAAATAATATAATTATTGATCCAGCTGATCATGAACGTCTGCAAGACACTATCCCTCCAATTGTGGCTCTAAGTTTTTTTTCTGGCGCAATGGGACTTGATATTGGAATGAAAAACGGCGGAATTGATGCCCTTCTAGCATGTGAATGTAATAAAGCCTGCCGTATGACAATTGTCCAAAATAATCCTGAAATAGGATTGATTGGTGATATTAATAAATTTACATCCGATGATATATTAAAAATGGCTAAAATTCCCAAAGGAAAAAAAGTCGATATTATATTTGGCGGTCCACCATGCCAAGCCTTTAGTACCGCCGGAAAACGAAAAGCATTTGATGATGAACGCGGCAATATTTTTCTAAAATATTTAAACATTATTTCAGAGATAAAACCAACTTATGTTGTGATAGAAAATGTGCGAGGCCTTTTATCAACACCTTTTATCTATAATCATTCAAAAGAGCCAATCAAAGGCGGTGCTATGATGATTATTCTTGATATATTAAAGGAAATCGGATATGAAGTGTCTTTCAATCTATATAACGCCGCCTATTTCGGTGCACCGCAAACAAGAGAGCGTATTATTATTATTGGAAAATTAGGCAATGAAAAAGTAAGCTATCTCCAACCAACACACAATGAAAATGGCTCATACAATCTAAAACCTTGGAGAACGCTTCAAGACGCACTTGACAGCCTCCCTGAAAATACAGAGCATCACTACATTGCATTTCCTGAAAAACGCCTGAAGTATTACCGCATTTTAAAAGAAGGACAATATTGGAAAGATTTACCTTACGATCTCCAAAAAGAAGCAATGGGAAAATCCTTTTATCTAGGCGGAGGAAAAACGGGATTTTTTAGAAGATTATCCTACACAAAACCCTCTCCAACGTTAGTAACCAATCCTACTATGCCTGCTACTGATTTAGCGCATCCTGTGGAAGACAGACCGCTAAGCGTTGAAGAATATAAATGTATTCAAGAATTTCCACAGAATTGGATTGTCTGTGGTACAATTCTTGATCAATATAAACAAATCGGAAATGCAGTTCCTATTAAATTGGGAGAAGCCGTTGCCAAAACAATTATTGATGATATGAACGGTCGCAAATATCAAAACAGCGGCTTTTCCTATTCCAGATATAAAAATACAGATGAAATATCTTGGATGGCATATATGAAAAAACAATATAAAGATATCGACTTTTCATTTTAGAAATAGAGGGAGGCGCATTCAAAATTTGTCTGCTCTCCTCCCTTATTTTATTTATCAGAAATAATTTCCTTATTTTTTAATGTAACACTGCGCAAAAAATCCTGATAAGATTGCTCATTCATATTACAATCTGGTGCAATGCCGGAAGTTACATGACTGTTTATAATAGCATTCAAAATTTCCCATTTGCTAGATGGCAGTTTCTCTCCATTTCGTGTCTGTGTACCTAGACGATACCATTTCTTTATATTTGTTCCCGTTCGAATGGCACTTGATGAACTGTTTTCTGTATTAGATTTATTCTTAATCTGCAAGAGCACTGCACCATCAGAAGAACAAAAGTCTATTGCCCGAAGTACATTCCCATTACACCATATCCAGCCATAGGGACGAATGACTCCACTGATATATTCCTCCAAAAGATTTCCCTGAATATTTTCTGCACTCATAAATAAATTGTGATAAGCAGACATTCTTTTTACATATTCCGCATCTGCTCCTGCTGCAATTTGAACAATCGTTTGAATCGCCGGATCAGAACAGCTTCCTTTTGGTGATGCCATTCTCCTACTTGGCGGATTTTTAACAGATTCCGCATAACCTTTTATCCATTTTTCTAAATATTCCATATAAGTCGCATTACTAGATAAACGCATATTCGGAAATAGTGATTTATCATTGAGTCCTACTTCAAGAATAATTTGAAGATCGTTATATAAAATATTATTTTTTGTTATTTCCACAAACGCATCTCTTACTTCTTGATTTGTTACATCAAAATCATTTAATGATAAATTAGATTTTACAGCCATAAATCTTCCTTCCTATTTCTTTATAATAAAATGTTTTTAATCAATCCTTTGCATAAATGGTTCATTATGAATACTTCTCCTCCTTCAAATCCTTCACCGTTGCGCGTTCGATTAGTTTGCCATTAATTACGTGCATTGCCACATTTACTGCAAGATTCTCGATCCGTTTAATAACACAAGATAGTGCGACTTTTGTCATTTCTCCCATATCTACGGAATATGTAGTAATCTTAGAGTCACCAAACTCTGCATAAAGGTAATCGTCATACCCTACAACCGAAATATCCTCAGGCACTCGGTAGCCTTTTTCCTCTAGCTGTTTGATTAACGCATATGCTGCAACATCATTGTTGCAAACAAATGCTGTTGGCATATCTTTATCTTCTGGCAGTGCATATTTATATCCCACTCCCATTAACCCGTCGCCGTAATCTCTATCCTTTATCACCCAATCAGGACGCTGTTCAATCCCATGTTCCAAAAGTGCTTTACAATATCCAAAATAGCGATCGGTAATACTCTCCGTATACATTAGTGTTCCCACAAAAGCAATGCGCGAATGCCCTTTCTTAATCAAATAATTAGTCATGCGGTACATTCCATAGAACCCCGCTGATACTATAGAATCCACAATTTCCTCCTCATCATAAAAATCAAGGAACACCATTGGCACTTTCTTATTTTGATACAATATTTTCATATAATCTTTCTTAGGCTTGCCAATCACAATAATGCCGTCAACGCGTACTTCCTCTGTCATTTTGGGCGCAATTAAATTAACCTCATCAAAATTAGAAATTACTTCAAGCATTGAAAAACAATTTTTGCGCACCACGCGCGTCGCTAGTTCCTGATACATTTTCCAGTAAAAGGACGCAAATTTTGTAAAATATTCTTCAAATGTAATAATCCCAATTGTATAAGACTTGGGACGTTCTCCCTGCGGCGAATGAATTGGGGTATATCCCATCTCGTCTGCAAGTATCTTAATTTTTGTACGAAGTTCCTCACTAACGCCTTTCTGCCCCGATAAAGCCTTGGATACTGTCACCACGCTAACACCTAGTCGCTCCGCTATATCTGCAAGTTTCACTGACTTAACCATACCTATTACCTCATTGTCTAAAGAACTGTCTTGCAATGCTTCATGCTATTTGCAGCAGTTTCTAACAGTGTACACACTTATCCTACTATTTCATTTCTATACTTGGGCTGTCGCATTAAGGAAAACAGCTACAAGATATTATAACGCCATAATACGGTATGTATCATATCTTGTATAAGCAAAGCTTATTGCGACAGCCTTCTATTGTTATACTCAGCGTCAGTCTTTTCGGTGCCAAGTATCACTACCTCGTATTATTATACTTAGGAACTGTCAAGAAATAACTTTTAAATAGTGTGCAGGATTTTTCTTCGAGAGTGCTGCTCAAAAATCAGGCGCATAGCGGGCTATGTAACTGATTTTTGAGTAGTGCTATCGGAGAAAAAGACAAGCAATATTAAAAGTTATTTTTGGACAGTTCCTTAGCATCAATCTTCCCGACGCTCTGTATAACTATCCCATAGCGTTCGCACTCGTAGACGCTGCTTTACATCTTCAGCATTCTGAAATTCTCCATTCAGGATATCTTCTTGATAGAAATATACATATTTCGATTCTTTATTTGTAATATTAAAATAATTATCTGAAAAAATCACATCTGCATCATCAAAATCTAATTCCACAAATGCTGCGTACACATTGCTCACAAGTTCAATACAATACCCTGTACTGCCTGATTGCTGCTGTACTGCGCAAACTGTATACTCCACGCTGCATTTTGGTAAATCCATATATTTGTAGGGCAGTAGTGTTTCACTCTCTACCTGTACTCTGCCATCGGTATACGTAAATACTGCCTCGACAAATACATCTTTTTTAGCATATAATTTTTTTGTTTGCAGTGTATTTGTATTTGATCTCTCTACTCGCTTCTGCGAAGGTGAAACCATTATCCTTGGCTGCCGCTGAACCCATGCACTAAAATCCTCTTCAACTGCCAATACACTGGTAAATGCAGGAACTAAAATTTCCTTGCTCGCTTCACGAATGGTCTGTAAATCTAATGTTTTTAAAGAAAGACTCACATTTACGGAAACTGCCCGCGCTGTTTCATTTGCCACCCATGCAGCAGCCGCACTAAAATGCTCTCCCCCATTGCTGACACTACTGTCATTATCGGCTATCCGCACCAAACTCCCTGTTACAGATGCGTAAAATTCCTTCGCACGATAATGCAGCGCTTTCCAACGGCCATAATAGTCAATACTTGACCACGATGCCACACTCCAATTGTCATTCATCTGCCAATACAGCGCACCCATGCAGCGCCCACGATTTCTGCGCCAGTGTTCTACGCCAGATTTTACCGCCACAGCCTGCAGCACCTGTGTAACATACAGCAATGCTTCAAAATCCTTCGGATACCGGAAATTTTCAGAGAGATAATAAAGCATTTTCCCGTTGGCAGCATCATTCTTTTGATGACTTTCCATTACCTGTGAGAAAATATTGCGATCCTCCTCGTTGGTATATGTGTATACCGTTTTATAAGACGGAAAGGACTGAAAACCAAATTCCGAGCAAAATCGGAAAAAGTGGTTTTGGTAATCTGAGAATGGCTTCTGCCCGTGCCAAACCTCCCAATAATGTGTATCTCCCCTGTTTTCATCATCAGGATTATCCAAGCATCCGCCTGACGACGGCGATGAAGGCCAGTAAAAAGTATTCTTGTCTGCCTCTCGTACTGCTTTGGGCAACACATATTCAAACTGCTTAATATAATCCGCTTTAATATATGGCGTCTGCTCCAGGAAATTTCCCCAATGATCCCATGCCGATTCCAATTCATTATTGCCGCACCAAAGTCCAAGACATGCATGGTGGCGCAGGCGCTTCACATTGTCCAATGTTTCTGCAACAATATTTTCCTCAAATGCCTCTGTTAAATCATATGCATTGCAGGCATACATTAAATCCTGCCAGACAATTAATCCATAACGATCGCATAAATTATAGAAAGTATCTGACGGATAATAACCGCCGCCCCATACACGGATACAATTATAATTTGCCCTTACGGCACTTTTCACTAAATATTCTATGCGTTCCGGTGTAATACGGCTATAAATACAATCCTCCGGAATATAATCTGCACCCATTGCAAAAAATTTCACACCATTTATCATAAATGCAAATTCTTCGCCCCATTGATCTTTTTCACGGCTTACTGTAAATGTCCGAAGCCCAATAGAATCTACACGCCGCTGTACACAGTTTCCATTTACTAACAGCTCTGTTTCTACTGTATATAATGGCTGTCCCCCTAGTCCATTTACCCACCATAACTGTGGTTTTTCAATGGTAAAAACAGAAGTTTCAACCCCCTCTGCAATGACGACACCATTGGGATCGCGCAAAATCACATTTACAAAATATGGTATTTCTGTAGCTTGATATTTCGACAGGCATACAATTTCTGGTTCCACTGTTAAAAGAACACTTCCATCCGCTCTATGACACTGTGTATACTGAACGCTCTCAAGCCTTGCAACACTGTACGCCTCCAGCCTGATTTCACGGAAAATTCCCGCGTCTGGAAGCTGTGCGCCCCAATCCCAGCCAAACATAGAATGCGCCTTGCGCAGATATTGGTTTCCGCTGATTGCACCGCTTGCATCGCAATGAATTTCTTTATGTTCCTGTGCCTGATAATTTTGAATATAACGCAGTGTAGAGAGAAAACGAATTTGAATATGGTTTGTCCCTGCCTTTAACATCTCTTTTACAGAAAAGCGCCATGTTCGATGCATATTATCCGTTTTGGCAAGCAGTTCTCCATTCATATAAATTTCTGTCAAAGTATCTAACCCAAAACAGACAAGCTCTATCTCCTGTGCTTCCAACAGTTTCTGACCCACTTCAAAATCCCGCTCAAACCAGTAATCCTGCCAGAACAGTTCCCGCAGCGCATATTCATTATCACGATAATAAGGGTCTTGATACTGCTCACCAATTGCCCCCGTATCACAAAGTGCCGATAACACAGAACCGGGTACTTCAACCAAATAAGAATCCGCTAACTGAAACTGCTCCATATAGCAGCTATCATCGTATATCTGCGGACGCATCTTCCATGTACCGCTTAATGTTTGTAACTTCCTATTCTGAAACTTCATTGTTTCCCCCTATCTAAGATTTTCCTAATTTTAATTTTATTTAAGCAATCTATTGCAAAAATTTTCTTCGTATATTCAAGATATCACAATTAGTTAATTACTTCAACTTTTTAAGTGACCGAAAGCTAATTTTTATCACATTTGTATAATTTTTATGAATTTTTTCGGCGCATTTTTCCAAGTACGCGGTTTTTATACAATCAAGTAGAAAAGATTCATCTAGAAGATTTATCTTCTCCCTACTCAAGAACTGGGCATCCATCAGCTTCTGCTGACAGATATCAATTGAACGCCTGTGTGCAATCGAGTAGGGAAGTTTACTTCCACGACTCGCCTGCCGCCAATGCACCACTTTAGTGGCATATTTCCTCTGCATCGGCGTGTGCATAAAAAAACAGCGGCATACCCACTGTTTTAGTATGCCGCCAACTTTTTTACTTTTATTTTCTTCTATTTTATTTTCTTCTATTTAAAGAATGCATCCAATCCGTTCTGGAACTCTTGTTTTGCCTGCTCTTGAAGCTGTGCAGGTGTTACTTCACCAGCCAGCATATCAATTACATCAAAATTCTCCACTGTAATAGAAGTCCAAAGGTCAAAGTCGTTGTTATACCAGTTTTTCCACTCCTCAAACACTTGATAGACAAACGCGGGATCTTCAATACCATACTGGCTTACAGAAATTTAACTTTTTTCCATTTACTTGCGGATATATGGAAAAAACCTTATAATAGGATAAAATTTTATCACAATAGCCCCTATATTATTTTCATGAAAGTCTTAATAATTTGTTACTTTATCATTCCCAGCAGCTCTTCTTTTGCTGCTTCCACCTGATTATCTATGCCTTTTTGATACTGGTCAGCGTCAAACTCCACGGTGATATCCGGCTCAACGCCAATCTTATGGATATTATTGCCATTTGGCGTAAAATACGTGCTGACTGTTAATTTAATCGCCGTATTATCCGACAAATTAATCACTTTCTGCACAATACCCTTGCCATAAGTAGTCGTGCCCATAATCTTACCAATCCCATAATCTTTCACTGCGCCTGCCAGAATTTCCGACGCACTAGCACTGTATCCGTTTGTCAGTACCACCAACGGCACTTGGATTTGATTTTTGCCATCGCAGGAATATTCGTCACGTTCACCATATTTATCTTCTGTATACACAATTAACCCTTTCGGCAGAATCATACGCGCTATATCACAGACTGTCGATAAATTACCTCCGGGATTGCTTCTTAAATCTATAATCAGCCCCCTCATGCCCTCTTCTTTTGCCTGTTTATAAGCATCTTCAAACTGCTTCGTTGTCACCAAATCGAACTCTGTAATCTGTATATACGCAATGCCGTTTTCATGCATTTCATACTCTACCGTCGGGCTTTCAATCTTCCTGCGCTCCACCTCAATATCCAGTGGATCCGAAACGCCCTCCCTTATTACAGTAATAGTAACATAAGAGCCTTCTTCTCCTTTAATTTTGCTGACAACATACGTGCTGTCTTTCCCTTGCATACTCTCACCGTTAATCGCATAAATGTAATCACCTTGCATTAAATTGCTTTCCTCAGCAGGGGTATTTTTAATAATTTTGCTAATCTGCACATATCCCGTTTCCTTGTCTTGACTGATATATGCGCCAATACCATAGTAAATTCCCTCTGTCTGCTCCTGCAGAGCAATTAATTCTTCCGTTGTATAGTATACGCTGTAGGGATCATCCAGCGCCGCCAAAAGTCCCTTGTACACACCATTTTGCAGTGTCTGATCCTCTACATCCTGCCAGAAATATTTATCAATTGCCTCCTCCAGCACGCCAAGTTTATCCACAACCAGAGCATCCGTTACGTTTTCGCCAACAGTTTCCTCCCTAGATTGACCATTTTTTGCGAATTTCAACTGCTGAAATATCTGCACTGCACTCATTGTAAAAAATGTTATTCCCATTGAGAGAAGCAGCCCTGCTACCAGTCCTTGAAAAAAAGATTTTTTCTTCTCGCTTTGAATTTCCTCCTGAACTCTCATAAATTCACGAACCTCATCCAAAGCCTTATTTTGGTTATCTTCATTTTGATTCTGCATTTACAAAATTATTCCTTCCTATAAATAATTCCGCGGATTTACATAATTTCCGTTTAAGCGCACGCCGAAATGAAGATGATTTCCCGTCGATCTCCCCGTCGTTCCTACCGCCGCTATCTTCTGCCCTTTTACAACGTCCTGTCCGCTTGACACATACAGTTTGGAAGCGTGCATATAAATAGTAAAAAGATTGTCGCCATGATCAATCATAATATAATTGCCCATAGAAGAACTATATGCAGCAGCTACCACTGTACCATTATAAGCAGCAAGAATCGGCGATCCGCCCGGCGCCGCCATATCCAGCCCGTTATGGAAGCGCTGCCCCCCCAATATAGGGTGCGGACGCATTCCATACTCGTCAGAAATCCTTGTATAAGACGGCGCAGGCCATGCAAAGACACCGCCATCATATTTCTTCTTTGCAGCATTCGCCTTTTCCAGCGCTTCCTCCTGGGCTTTTACTGCTGCCTCAAGCGCCTTGATTTCATTGTCACGGGCGGCAATTTCTGCTTCATACTCGCGGACAACGTTCTCCCTATTTTGAATATCCGCTTCATATGCCTTGATTTCCGCTTCTTTTTCCGCTATCAGCGCCTCCAAGGATGCCTGTTCCTGCTCAACGCTTTTCTTGGCTTCTCCTAGAAACTCCTGCTCTGACTCCAACTGTGCCTTGCATGTTTCCACATACTGGCGCGTTGTCTGAAATTTTTCAAACACCCGCCTATCCGACGCCGCGAGCTTCTCCACATAATCCGCACGGTTAATCATATCTGATATCGACTTTGACTTTAATATCGCATCCAGATAAAATAAATTTCCCCGCTCATACATATTTTTAATACGCAGCTTCATCGCTTCATACTGCGCTTCCTCAGCCGCAAGCGCCTGTTCCAATTCCGCCGCAGTCTGTGTAATTTCAATCTCCTTCTGCGCAATCATCTCCGTAAGTTCTGCAATTTTTGCCTGTATTTCAGAGAGAGAACTATCCAATTGACTGACATACGATGCCAGTTCCCGTTTTGACTGCTCTAGTCCGGCAATAACCTCTTTAATATCCGTTAAACCGGATTGCAGATCTTTTTTTTGATTCTGCGTTTGTTTGATTTCTTGCTGCTTCGATTCTATCGTTTTCTTAATATCCGATATCTCGTCCGCCCTGCCCACCAAAGGATCTGATAATAGCATAATTACAGCAAGTACCGCGGCGATCCATCGATAGGATTTCCTTTTTTTGTGTATATTGTGCATAAATCCTGCCTTTCCAATACCACTGTTAAACACTTAAATGTTTCCGAACCGTTGTAAAACTGCCAATAAAACCAATTCCCACACCAATTCCAATACAAATCGGTGTCAATATCTTGAAAATCTCCTCAACGGGAATAAACTGGATCAGCAGCGACAAAAACGGAAAACTTCCAGCAACAAATATTATTGCTTCATTATAAATAAAATAAATTGCAATAAGCGGAATAAATGATCCTATCAATCCAATTAACATGCCCTCAATAACAAACGGCGCACGCGCAAAGAAATCCGTCGCCCCGATATACTTCATAATCTGAATTTCTTCCTTGCGCACCTGGATACCGATTGTCACAGTATTGCTAATTAAAAAGATAGATACAAAAAACAGAATTACTACAATTCCCACGGAAACGAAACTAATTATTGCATTGACTCCTGTCAGTGTTTTTGCTGTCAGCGCCGACTGATTCACATGGTCAACACCTTCTATTGTTTCCAGATATGCCACAAGCGTCGGTTGCATTGACACATCTTTCATATAAATATTAAAATGATCACAATCCTCAAGAGGATTCTCTGTAAAAAGGCTGGTATCCCACTCATGTTCACTGGCAAACTGCTGCCATGTATCCTCTGCGGAAACGAACTCGACTTCTTTTACCTCATCGCGTCTTGAAATCGCCATACGGATTTCATTAATTCTGTCATCCGACAGCCCCAATTCCAGCATTGCCGACACCGTCATCTTCTGTTCAGCATTTTTCACAATATGCTCAAAATTCGTTAAAATCGAATACAACAGCCCAAATAAAAACAAACAAGCAGAAATCGTTGCAACCGAAGCCAATGTAAACCATTTATTGCGAAAAATATTTTTAAAGCCCTGCCATAAGCAGTAAAATAATGTATTAATCCTCATCGATATAACCACCCTTTTCCTCGTCACTGACGATAACCCCTTTTTTCATTGTAATAACCCGCTTCTGCATTGCATTAACAATTTCACGATTATGCGTTACGACAAGAATGGTGGTTCCGTTGCTGTTAATTTTTTCCAACAGATTCATAATCTCCCATGAATTCTTGGGATCAAGATTTCCTGTCGGCTCATCTGCAAGTAATATCAGCGGCTTATTGACAAGTGCACGCGCAAGTGCCACTCGTTGCTGCTCGCCGCCGGAAAGCTGCTTAGGCCTTGCTTTATATTTCCCTGCAAGACCTACTGTGGAGAGCATAGACGGAACATTTTTGCGAATTTCTCGCCCCGGCATTTGAATAATGCGCTGCGCAAATGCCACATTCTCATAGACATTCCGATCTTTTAACAGCCTAAAATCCTGGAATACAACCCCCATATTTCTTCGAAATTTCGGTATTTGTCGGCGTCTAAGCCTTACAACATCTGTGCCATTCACCACAATTCTGCCGGATGTAGGCAAAAGTTCACGCAGCAAAAGTTTAATTAACGTTGATTTCCCTGAACCGCTATCTCCTACAATAAATACAAATTCTCCTTTATTTATATGCAGATTTACGTCATTTAATGCCGGAATGCCCTTACCGCCTGTATCGACCGTATAGGCTTTGCTTACGTGCTCTAACGAAATAATCGGAGCATTTGCGTTGACGCGTTTCTTAGCCGCTGTACTTCTCAATTGCTTCACCTCTATTATTCTACTCTATATTCTAAATACATACTTGTTTCCTGTTCCAAAATCCTATTATGTTACTATTCACAGCTTCCAGCTGCTCGTAGTAACAGCATTTGCGCATTCCAAACTGCCTGTAGCAAGGCGCAAATGCTTGCGTAATCTACTGTACTGGGTCATAAATGCGCATTTCGACTGTGAATAGTAACCCTATTATACCATTAATAGTCAAAAGATTCCATATATTTCATATAACGTACTACCATTAATGCAATTTTAAATGTAATTGCATCCTCAAAGACCCTTAAATCTAATCCTGTACTTTTCTGAAGCTTGTCAAGACGGTATACCAATGTATTTCTATGAATAAACAACTGTCTTGACGTTTCAGACACATTCAAGGAATTTTCAAAAAACTTGTTAATCGTTGTTAATGTTTCCTCGTCAAAATCATCGGGACTTTTCCCACCAAATATCTCTTTAATAAACATTTTGCAAAGCGGAATAGGCAATTGATAAATTAAACGCCCGATCCCTAACTCACTGTATGCGATAATATCTCTTTCTGCAAAAAAAATCTTGCCAACATCCAACGCCATTTTCGCCTCTTTATAAGAGCGGCTAACCTCCTTAATTTCCTTAACATTCGTCCCGTAAGAAATATGTACTTCTTTAATGCCTTCTTTAATCAGGCTGTCCTCAATCGCTTTCGCATACTTATCAATATCGCGGTTTGTTTCGCTGTCTGCCACTTCCTTTACCACGATTACATTATTCTCATCAACCGCAGTCACAAAATCTCTGCCGTTCTGCCCAAAAGCTTCACGTACTTTCTCTAAAATATTGGCATCCTTACCGTTGGGTGACTCGACAATTAAAACAGCGCGTTTCACATCCGTTTGGATATGCAGTTTCTTGGAACGGCTGTAGATATCCACAAGCAGAAGATTATCCAATAGCAGATTTTTGATAAAGTTATCCTTATCAAAACGCTCCTTATACGCCACCATTAAATTCTGTAATTGGAAAGCTGCCATTTTACCTACCATATAGGCATTTTCTCCGGCGTCACTGGCTATTAGGATATACTCTAACTGCTGCTCGTCATAAATCTTAAAAAACTGGCAGCCCTGTATTTCTTGGCTATCTGCTGCCGACTTCACAAACGCAAGCGCAGAATCTTCAAAACTATTCCCCGCCGTCTTGGTAGAAGCAATTAGTTTACCATCCGTGTCTGCTACAAAGAGCTCTACCCTTGCAATCGCTTTAATCCCTTCAATCGTATTCTGCATAATCTGATTTGAAATCATATGCCCTCCTTATCATTCCAGATATACCGTCCCTAACAACACCTGCAATCCTTCTTATACAATATCCACAAAAAAAATTTCACAATAATATGCCTTTTCCATGTACGCTGTTTTTATTTTAATATATTTATACAAATAAATCTATACCTAAACCTAATTTTTTTATGCATTTTTTAATACTTTTTCAAAAATTAACGTTTTTTCCTTATTTTGCATCCCCTTTTTTATGCAAAATACATTTATGCAAGATATACAAAAATTTTTTTTGGCTAAAAATTTTACTGTTTTATGCCGATATAATATAAGTAAAGAAAGGGGTGGTCTGCATGGATATACCATCTTTATCAATGGGACTTGCGCAGAACAATGTTCTAAACAGCGTAGGAACTGCCATACTCTCACAATCTCTGGATCAGGCAGCAAGCATTGGCAATGCCGTTACAGAAATGATTGATTCTGCGGCAATGGAGCGTTCTGTATGCCCTGAGATTGGCGGTAACATTGACATTAGCATTTAATTTCTTGCAAATGCTAACAGCCCTGACTGATTGGCTGCTTTAAATCGGTCAGGGCTGCTTTCTTTTACATCACCAATGTTTCCTTTTACCTGAGATATCTGTCAGGCATTCCATCATCAATGCTGTACTGTCATGTATTTATTTAAGACGGATACAGTCTGTTTTTATCTCTATAACGCCTTTTTTTAACAGGCTTCCAACTGCGCGTTTAAACTCATTCTTGCTCATTTCTGTTTCGCGCTTAATCACTTCAGGAGATGCCTTATCCGTAAATGGAAGCACCCCTCCATGCTTTTCAAATAATGCCATAATTCTCTCCGCGTCTTTCTCAATCTGAATATACGCCTTCTCACGCACACTCAAATCAATTTTTCCGTCGGATTTAATACTGGTCACTCTGGCATTAATTTTATCGCCGACCTTAATAGAGCCAAACAGTTCCCTTCTTGGAATTAGTGCCGAGTACAGATTGTCCACAGCCACAAACGCCCCAAATTCCTCACTGATAAGATAGACTGTTCCTTCTACCATATCATCTTTGCAGTAATCGCTGTCCCTTCTAAGATGTTCATAAACATTCATTGTTGCAGCAAGACGGTTGCTCTTGTCAATATAAATTGCCACCAGCACCTCGCTGCCTTCTTCGTCCTCCTTAATCGGTCTTGTCTGCTCTTTAAACGGAAGAAGGATATCCTTCTCCAGCCCCCAGTCAAGAAATACACCGATGTTTGTTACTTGTGAAATTTTGAGCATTCCAACTTCCCCTACGCATAATAGCGGTGTATTGGTGGTAGCAATCATTCTGTCCTTGGAATCCTTATAAAGAAATACATCCAGTGTATCCCCTATTTTGCACCCTTCCGGTACCTGTTTCTTTGGCAAAAGCACTCTGTCGTTCATGGAGGCATTCGGCTCAGTTCCAAGGTATATGCCGAAATCAACTTCTTTTACTACCAGTAACGATTGTTTTTTTCCTAATTGAAACATAGTATTCTCCTTTCTGTTTTTTATTAGTGGATACACCGTTCTATTAAATCGGCATACTGGCAAGACCAGTATGTTCCGTTACGTCCGTATATGTAAATCTGCAAAACTGCCGTATAACAGTTTCCGAATCCTTCAAGCAGAAGAACCGCTTTCCCCCTGCTTGCTGCACTAGGTGTCTGTGCACATTGCATAAAAACCGCCAGAATGATCTGCCGGCCTTATAAGCGGCACGGCAAGAGCTATTGCCCTATAAACCATAGTCGCACACCTTATTACCTTTACAACCGCTGCCCAATACAACGGCTCTTTGATACGGAACCCAAATATAAAAAATCATAAAACCTTACCGTAATTCGTATGATGCAGTCAGTAGTGTGCTCTATTATGTAATAGTTTCATATGAATTGTCAATCGTTCGCTGTGATGGAATGAACATTGGTGCATATATTGCATATGAATTGTATTACTGTTCTTCAGATACCTGCAACCGATTACTGCAACACAAATTATATGCAATTTTTATTACATACAATAGTACAATCTGCAATTTTAATACTTGTTACTGGTAATTCTATTATATACCAAAAAAGTTTCTTTCACAAGAAATTTTCTGGCAAAAATAAAACCTCAGCAAAATTACTCTGCTGGGGTTTTCAACAGCGCTACAAGGATTCGAACCTTGAAATGACGGAGTCAGAGTCCGTTGCCTTACCGTTTGGCGATAGCGCTCAACCTATCAATGCTCTGTAGCACGATATTTATTATATTACAACTCTCCCAAAAAAGCAAGTCTTTTTTTTATTTTTTTTAAAATA
>ERZ778496.1527-NODE-1527-length-16133-cov-4.583282_pt1 | contig 16133 bp, 8 predicted proteins | sample MGYA00433099_ERZ778496 | MGnify/ENA primary metagenome ERZ778496 (study PRJEB29527, sample SAMN07138962) | mouse gut metagenome | material: feces | host: mouse | place: China:Nanjing | collected 2016-01-25 ... | reverse complement strand
GGATTTCAGATGCTTATTTTCAACTAAATAATAAGAATGACGAAGTTCTAATGGAACTTTGCATATTTTTCAATAACACCTAATTTTCAAAATATTACATATTATAAGTTCAACGATTGTAGAAAAAGGGTAGATACTTCATTTGTATGGATACATCTTTTTTTAATTTTTTACCTAAATAGAATTTTCCACTGTCACAAGTCCGTAAATCACTGAAATTAAATTTGTTATTAGGATCAAAAAAATAGCAAAAAGCAGGAAGGAGATAATCAAAATCACACAGTAAAAATTACAAATTAAACCAAAGCACATAAAACCGAAAAAAAGCATGGACTCTAGGGAAACGTATCCCCCATACAAGCCCATGCTATTTTGTAATAAAACCCAAGTTATTCTTATCTACCGGAAGCCTTTCTATCCAAACTCTGCCTTTGCCCTTGCTTGCTTTGAGCCTGTTTCTTCTTGCGCCAATAACCACCATTACTCTTACTACCCCGATATACCTTATTGGCTTTCGCCTTTTCTTTCAGCTCTTCCGTTTTCTCCTTATATGCATTTCCCCCTTCTACAGTCGCCCAAGGATGATCTTTCACAACCGGAATCTGTAATCCGATCAGTTTCTGAATATCTTTCAAATAAGACAACTCTTCCGATTCACAAAATGAAATGGCTACTCCGTTGTGTCCGGCACGGCCGGTACGGCCGATACGGTGTACATAAGTTTCCGATATATTGGGTAACTCATAATTGATAACGTGAGAAAGTTGATTCACATCAATCCCCCGGGCTGCAATATCTGTAGCTATTAACACTCTTGTAGTATGATCCTTGAAATTTGTCAACGCCCTTTGGCGTGCGTTCTGCGATTTGTTTCCATGAATGGCCTCCGCCCCGATCTCACTCTTATTCAAAATCTTTGCCAATTTATTCGCACCATGCTTGGTACGAATGAAAATCAACACTGATTCTATCTCAGGATTCTTTAGCAAATGCAGCAACAAGTCTTTCTTCTCTTTCTTTTCCACGAAATAAACACTTTGCTGAATGGTATCAACGGTAGATGAAGCAGGAGTCACCTCTACCTTCTCCGGATTGGTCAGCATGGAATCTGCCAACTTCTCTATTTCAACAGGCATGGTAGCCGAGAAAAATAAAGTCTGGCGCCGGATGGGAATCAGTTTCAAAACTCTCCTTATATCATGTATGAAGCCCATATCGAGCATACGGTCTGCCTCATCCAGCACAAAATAATCCAGTCCTTTCAATGAAATGAAACCTTGTGTCTGTAAATCGAGTAAACGCCCGGGAGTAGCGATCAATACCTGTATGCCTTGTTTCAACGCATCAACTTGTGCCTTTTGGGACACTCCACCGAAAATAACGGCATGTTTCACTCCGGTATATTTAGCATACTGATCAAAGTTCTCGCCTATCTGTATGGCCAATTCACGTGTTGGAGTAAGTATCAATGCCTTAATACCTTTCTTATGATCCGATTGATAAAGTCTTTGTATGAGGGGGATAGCAAAAGCTGCTGTTTTTCCTGTTCCTGTCTGGGCGCATCCCAGCAAATCTTTACCTTTCAATAATACAGGAATTGCTTGTTCCTGAATGGGAGTCGGCGTTGCATAGCCGGTTTGTTGTAAAGCCTTCAAAATAGGCTCTATAAGATCTAATTCTTTAAATGTCATGCAAAATTATTAAATTGGGCCTCACGGCCGTATCTATTTTATGGAAGACAAAGGTACAGGAATGATTCTGCCCGGAAGTATTTCCGGGCAGACTTTATGGTTATTTAACTTGAATTAGATCAGTAGTCTATTTACAGAACAAATAGACATTACCCCCAAAATCCGAAACCACCAACGCATTGCCCGACAAAGCTACCGACCCGAAAATAGGTGCTCCTGTAGCATGTTTCCATACCACTTTTCCATCCTCTTTATTTATTCCGTACACTGTACCGTCCGAAGCGGCTACATAAACAGCATCTCCCGCCCATACCGCACTGGTTTCAATGGTAGCGGAAGGTTTACGGTTATAGGGACAGGTATAAACCAAAGCATCGCCAACAGGACACGTCCATTTTTCTTCCAACGTTTCACTATCTAAGGCGATCAGTCCTTTCTGTGCAGAGCCAAAGATAATCTCCTTATCAGTAAGTAACGGCGTGGAAGTAACATCCACATTATAAGGCAAAGGCTTACGGACGACCACTTTTCCGGTAGCCGCTTCCAATATAAAAAAGGATTTATCCGAAATTAGATACAACAAAGCACCATGCATGGCTGGAGACGCCCCCCGGTTACGCAAGCCGTTATCACTGGCCGCCCAAAGTTTTTTACCCGTCTGGGTATCATTACAGTAAAGAGCATTCCATTGTGCACCGACAACCAACAGGTTGTTGCCTAAAGTCAGCGTACTCGTGGTTCCTTCTCCTTGTCCCCACTCCTCATTTTTCCAAAGTAGTTTACCCGTCCGAGCCTCAAAAGCACAAAGCCCCTTTCCGCTTCCTGCATAGACCACTCCTTCACCGGCCACTAGTCCATCAATAAGGGCCGGCAAGCCATTTACAGGCAATTGTTTTTCCCAACATAATTTGCCGGTCTCGATATCAATGGCATATAAAAGACCTTGAGCATCCTGGGCAAACACAATATTACTATCAATAGTAATGGAATTTTTAATAGAATTACGAACTGGATAACTCCAAAGAATTGCGCCGTCTTTTCCATCCAAAGCATATACATGACCTGCACCTTTCAAGTTCTCGTCCACAGAAGCTACAATTATTTTTCCATGGTGTATCAGCGGGGAAGTCATATAAAGATTAGCTCCGACATTGTTTGTCCATGCCAGTTGCAAAGGCAGATTCAATGAAGCGGAAGCGGGAGCGGAATGCCTTGCATTGCCTAACAAATGATCCCAATCAGCAGAGAGCAAAGGAGCGACCTTTTCAGTCCGGCAGATGAAGTTACTTTCTGCTTCAGCTATCTCTCCGTTATTAAAACGAGCTTTTACCTGCAAAGTAAGTTCTTTGCCTACGTATTTATCCGGCAAAGAAAGCTCTCCATTCCATGACCAATCTGTATGTTGGACCAATTTCTTATTCTTCATCACAGGTTTCCCATCGGCCAAACAAGTATAAAGCACTTCTTTCACCGGAGATACGGAAGAATACACATTGACAGTCACCGGAAGAACACCCGATGCCATCACTCCGGAAGGCGAAGCGATACAGATATTCTTGTCCAGATAGGTATAGCGAAGTTCGGAAGTGAAATCTCCCTTACCATCTACATGCATCACACGGAAAGCAGTAGTAGAATGATCTATGCCTCCTTTATCCAATGAAGAAGTACAAATGCTATAAACATTTCCTTGCTTCTTCATATAGTTAATGTGCCAATGCCCATATACCCATGCTTTCAAATTATACTCATTCAGATTAACACTTCCGGCATTGTTGCTTTTAAAAATAAAATTCTCTTCGTATGTCAACAAATCATGATTGAAAACAACTACAGAAGTTCCGGGACGGATATGAGCCAAATCGTTTTTCAACCAACGGCAAACGTCATCGGAAGTATAGCCGGGAGCATGGTCTCCGCCAGGCATCGGAGTGACAATGTAATGCACATTACCCACATCGAAGGAATAATATACAGGACCGTAATTGTTTTCAAACACCTCTTCGCCATATTTTCCTTTTACCAAATCATGATTTCCGATGCAATAAAAAACAGGACAATCCATATTTTCCGTATTCATCAGTTTGATATGAGCTTTCAATCCTTTTTCATAACAGATATCTCCGGTGTGGACAATAAAAGCCGCCTGTTCATTCGCAGCATAGCCACGGAGGCCTCCCACCCAATCTTCATGATTCTCTGTGTTGAATATTTCAGTATCAGATATGTGAATATATTTATGAGAACCGTCTTTGCGAATTCGTCCACTATAAGGCATCAAACCGAAGTCATAACCAGCCTGTTTCTTTTCTATTTTATGATAATGACGGTTGAAGGTTTTATACCCTGAAGGAGTAGTAATGAAAATAAAACGCTCACGCTCATGGCCTGGCAAAGTAAAGCTTCCGTCGGCTGCCGTTTCCACCACATTCAAACCGTCAGACACTTTAATGCCTGTCAATGGCTTTTCCCCTTTATCAAATACACCATTCTTGTTCTCATCTACATATACACGGCCTGTGTAAGCAGCCATAACTGGCATGGCAGCCAACATCAGACACGATAATAAAAAAGTCTTTTTCATGAATATCTATTTTTATCAAATCTTATTTAAGTTCGAATTTTGAAAGGACAAAGCCATGATCCGAAGGATAGAAGAAGTCTTCCCCCTTGAAAGTAAAAGTTGTGCCCAAACTATTGTCATAACACTCAGATTCTATTGCTTGAATGGTTTTCCCCTGATAATAAATGAAATCAATGCGGTCCATACGGCATTCGGTTTCCAACGAATCCGCATCTGTCAGCCACGTTACTCCCAAATTAGTCACCGGATCGGGATTCAACTCACGGAAACTATCTTTAAATCCTGCTTCCTGCATGGCTATGGAAACGGGCCAAGCCACCACAGCACCCCCGTGATGATACAAGTTACGAGTAGCATCCGTCCAGTCCAAATGAGAATGTACATTAAAATCACCTCCCATTATGACCGGAATACTGTCAGTTTCGGCCAGCAAGGGCTGAAGAACATTCAGTATCTTATGTATTTCCTCATCACGTGTTCCTTCCATCTCCCAAGCCAATATTTCCTTCTCGGATTTATCTGTCGGGACCAAACGCATATCGGGAAGATAATGCAACCAAGTATTAAAAATGCGGACAGGTTTCCCGTTCACATCTATCATCACACCGCCAAAATTAAAGGTACTTATACTATCGGGAAAAACATATTTTTGAATAATGGGATAGCGGCTATAAATACAAAGATTATCAGAAATGAGATTGTATAAATATCCCAATGAATCGGCCACCACTGGAGCAGCTCCATAAGTTTCAATCATCAATACCACATCCGCCTCACTTTTTTTCAGGAGGTTAATAGTTCCCTCACATCCTTTTCCGGGATAAGTTTTTGAATGACCGCCATGCCATACATTCCATGAAAGAACAGTCAGCGTATTTTTCGCCTCTTTGGAAGATGTACAAGCTGCCAATACAAACAAGCAAAAAAATGCCATCCCAATAAAATTCCTTGTTTTCATAATAGGTTAGATTCGTTAATACCGGACAAAGATACAAATTATTCAAGAGACAACACCATAAAATATATCACAAACAGAACATTGCCACTATAAACTTCCCCCTATCTTTTGATTACAAAATTATAAGCCACTAAGTATAGAAAATATAAAAGCGGTGATGTACGGGAGTATTTCAAACCTCTATTATTGAAAAAGTCATAAACACTCCCGTTTTTATAATTGCTTAACTTACAGCACCCATAAATATCAGCAGACAAGCAATGGTGTTATTTACGAGGACGCAAAAAACTTTCCGGAAATTCAACTTCCTGCTCTACATGGTTGCCTTTCAAACGAATCCAGGTACGAAAACTTTTCTCGCCTTCGGTCAGTTCAATCACACGGGCACCATTAGACAAATTATTATACACAGTGTCACCACCTGTGTAACGTCCGTATGCCAACAAAATTCCTTGCCACATCACTGCATAATCATTATCATGGTCGTGACCCACAAACACACCCTGAACATCACCCATTTCCTTCATAGACGCGAACAGACCTGAGTTCAGCAGAGGTGCACAGACCTTTTCCTTGCGGATGCCGAAAAAAGGAACCGATTCCCCAACAACCGCCTGACGAAATTCAGGCAAAGCTATATGAAAGAAAGCAAGAGAAGGAATAACCATTCCACCATTAGAAGCTGTGTACTTCCGGCTGTTGTCACGATACCACTGAATTTGATCAAAATCAATGTAATCGTACCCACCTATCCCTTTAATCTGTGAATATGAATGTGAATCGAACATATAAAGAATCTCTGCATCCCTCATCCCATCAGAGGATTTTACGGGCAAAACAAAATTAGTCACACCCGAAACACCTTCTGCTGAAGCTGTCAAATTTCCGGGAATACGTTGTATGATCTTCAACAGCTCTTCACGGCTTAGCCCTTGTTCGTCATCATGATTGCCGAAAGTGACTGCAAACGGATATTTACGTTCCGACACCAAGTTCAGCACAGCGCACATACTTTTCTCGGCAGGTTTACCATAGATCACATCGCCTGTGAAAACCACCAGATCGGGTTTCTCGGCATCCAACACCTCACCTATTCGTTCTATGGCAACAGCCGAACGTGGATCATCTGCGATGTAATGCACATCCGTAAATTGTACAATCTTAAACTTGCCGTTTGCATTGAACTTCAATGTCTGGGCAGAAATTCCCCCAATCATCAACGCCCATAAAAAAGAAAAAACCAGAATACTTTTTTTCATATTTCTTTTTTCTTTTACTTGGTTCGCAATGAATGATGTCCGTCAATAGGAAACGGCTGTCCGCTCCATGCTTTCTGTGAAGTCCATGGCTGGGCAGCATCTGTCCAGAAAGGATGATCGGCAGACAACCCCAACGGCATGAATACCAAAGAGGTCATATACAAGCTACCATTATTCGTATAGTAATTGGATAATTCAGGCTGATGCCCGGCAAATCCCAGTTGCAAGAATCCACCTTCATTAAAGTTTCCTTCCACCTTGAACATATTTTTCATAACAGCTGTTAGCGCGCTACGTACCTGTCCGTTAGTCAATCCTTTGGGAAGTCCGTATTTCCATGCAGCCATAGCCAGAGTCTGGAAAGCCCCCATACGATAAACTACCGAACGTCCGAATGCCGGATATGTTCCTTCGGGAGAAATAAGACGCTCCATAAAGACATTGAAACGCTGCATACGCTTGATTGCCAATTCGGTGCTGATAGGTGTCCAAAACTTGTGCTTGTTCAATACTTCCAACATTTCGATGTACATTGGATGAATAACGTATGCATTGTAATAATCCAGTGCAAACTCCGGACCATCGGAATACCAACCGTCACTCAGATACCATTCATTAATTTTGTTGGCAGCTACAGTCAGGACATATTGATCGGCATCTTCACCTATTGACATTAAAAAGGCCTCAATCAGTCCGCGGAACAACAACCAGTTGTTGTAAGCAGGACGCACTATTTTCAACCGTTGGAAACGTTCTACATAGCGTTTCCGAGTCACTTCGTCCAATAATTTCCAAGTAACATCAGGAGCACGAAGAAAGCTTTCTGCCAAATAAGCGGCATCCACCAATCGCTGAGTAGAGTTAGTTTCCCACAACAAAAAGTCCGGGCTTTCGGGATCGACAGCATTTCGATAAGACGCCAAAGCCCATTCACGGAGTTGCTTGCGCATTTTTCCCTCCTCCGTATCATCGTCGGGAAGAGCCAGCCAAGGAGAGATGCCCGCCATAAGTCGGCCAAAGGTTTCCATATAAGCCACACGTTTGTCTCGTCCGTCCCAAGTGGGGCTAAGTTCCAACTGCATGTTCTTTTGTAATTCACCTTTGCTCATATTTTCCAATACCGGGGCAGCTATGCGGTAACAAAGTTCAGCCCATTGCTGACGGTCACTCACCGGTGCTGGTGTTTTTTTACGAGCAGATACTTCTGTCAGCAGACAAGCCGACAAGAAAAACAGAACCAATAATTTCAGTTTCATAAATACCTCCTCTTTTTTATTTTTCAAGGTTATTTTTCCGTTGCAACGCTTCCAAATAATAATAGTCTGCATAATTCAGCGGAACATCTATCTCACTGTTGTGAGGGATACTTCCTACGCTATGCATCAAGATGAAACGTCCGTTTTCGCCCAAAGCAGCCGTATAGTCAGTAGTAGACAAATTCTCCAGTATCTTGTCGGCATACTCCTTATATGACTGAGGGTTTTCTACCGGACAAGTGCTGATTTCATATAATGCTGATGCGATAACGGATGCAGACGAAACATCACGTGGTTCGTTCGGAATGCCGGGAGCGTCCATATCCCAATAAGGAATCAAGTCGGCAGGCATGCGCTTGTGATTCTTCATGAATTCAAAAGTCTTCAGTGCCTGATCAAGGTACTTGCGGTCTTTGGTCTCACGATAGCATACCGTGAATCCGTAAATAGCCCAAGCCTGTCCTCTGGACCATACCGATTCATGAGCATATCCCTGAGCAGTGTGACGATGGCGCACGCTTCCATCTTCAATACTATAGTCGATGACATGATAGCAGCTTCCATCCGGACGAAACTGTTCCTGAAGAGTGCGGTCTGCATGTGCGGTCGCCACATGATAGAATGTTGAATCGCCTGATAATTTCGTTGCCTCAAACAATAGTTCCAGATTCATCATGTTATCAATGATAACCGGACACTCCCATCCGCGTTCGGATTGCCAGCTGTTGCCTTTTACGTCCCAGCTCTGAATGGTTTGGGGCTTTTCACGGAAACGGGTACAAAGTGATTTTGCCGCCTGTATCATCACGTCTTTGTATTCAGGTTTGGAAGTGAGACGCAATCCGTTTCCGAAACTACAGTTAATGATAAAACCAATATCGTGGTGCCAAGTCAGATTTTGGGCCTCACTAATGGCCTCTGTATACTTTTGCGCCAGCGGAAGTAAAGTCTGATCGCCCGTCAACTCATACAGATACCACACGCTGCCAGGGAAGAACCCACTCCGCCAATCGGCATATCCACAATAATACACTCCGCCTTTTCCATTCAAAGTGACGGGATTCAAACATTTTCCACTAGCTTCAATCGTATCAATCTCCATACCGATTTGAGCACGCGCATTTTCCACAGCCTTTTCAGACCATGACTTTTTTTTCTCGGATGTGCCGCATGAAGTCATAGTAAACAGGACAGCACAACCCAGAAGAATAGATTTTTTCAGTCTCATATTTATATTTTTTTAATCATAAATGAATAATTTCCTTTTATAGTTTGTTGTCTAGCCTTGAACGACAACCGATAAATGTTTTTTCCCCATACATTGGAAAGACGCGGATCAGCTAATTCCACAGGCTCTATAGTCAATTCAAACTTATTCGCATCATATTGCAACACAGCATTCACATCTTTTATGCGGATAGCTACTTCTCCTTTCTTCGAATGGTCCAATTCACCCCAGGTCATAAAATTGACCACATTAGGTGTTATACTTTTTTTCAATTCGAATGAGTCGTTGATGGTCGCCTGCCTGCCTGCCACGATATAAGAACGTATCCATCTCTTCACCTGGGCCTCTTCAGGATAAGCGGTGGCAATATTTGCCGAAAAACTATTTTTACCCGCCTTTACTTGAGTGGCTTTGTAATTTTTTCCATATTTCTCAGAAACTCCATTTATCATAGGCAAATTGTGATAATCGCTCTGCATGGTCCAGATGGAATAACGCTCGCTACTGAATGTCTGGCGGGTATAAGTGCCCACCCCAGCATCTATCAGCACAGGCGTCTGATCCATCCACACAGAGCAAGTTCCGGCATCATTATGGTTATGGCTTTCGTCATTGTATCCGCCTTTGGCCGCTAGAAACACACCGTTTTTTGTCGAAAGATAACAAAACTCTGTTTCAGGATACCAAGTAAATGGACGGCTTTCGTGTATGGGAACAGCCTGTTGTAACTCTTTATCAATGGCAATAGAAGCCAGTGTCCGGAATATATCCCGACCATTATAAGGCAAAGAGGGCAATTTGCGCATGAGAGCAGCAAATCCTTTCAATTCATCACTGTCTACTGCTTTGCCGAAACGGTAAATAAGATAGGCGTTTCCCTCGCCATGTGCCGAAGCATCGGCAAAGTTCACTACCCAACCTTTACCTATATAAGAACGCGAGATATATTCTCCCATATTCCTGATCATAGGTTCGGCAAAAATGTTCACCTTCCCTCCAGTAATGCTGGAAAGCAGTTCCAGATAGTCCAATGTTTTCCCAGCAGCATGTCCCCAGTACGAAGGTCCCTCCTCACAGGCACCGTCTGCCTTGATATAATTCAGAAACTTGTCTACCGACTCCATTGTCAAATAAACCCCTTGAGCCAATTTGTCACGATCGTTCTCGAGTAGCATAAAACACATCAACGCATTGCTGTTACACCACGGATTCCAATTATTGAGCATACGCCCGTTGTAATTGCGTCCCATCCACCAAAAGGAGTCGTTATTTACATACGGGTCAAGAATACGAGTTTGCAGCTCGTACCGCAAACGACGTGAGATTTCAGGGTTTATCTTATCAAATGAGTCATGCATAAAATAATGAACCCATGCCAATAACCCTCCAAGGTCGCCTGAAGTAAGATCAATAACAGGGTAATCATGCGTAGGCAAAGAACGATGCGAAGGCTGCACAATAAGGTGAGCTGCAAGAGCCCACGAAGTCATTTCGCAAGAATGAAACACACCGTTGACTAACTGATCTGTAAAACGTCCTTTTCCCTCAGCTAGTTCCGCCATCAACAAATCGGCAATGGCCCGGTTATTAGCATCAAATGGGTCTTCCATCACTTTACGGTTTCCGGTGCGTTCGAAAGCCAAATAATCGGTAGCTTTCACCACTTGCCATTGATGCTGTAATTGTTTTTCTCCACGCCGGATATATTCATCCTTAAATGTTCCCAAAAAAGAGTCCCATCCGGCACGGTCAGCATAATCCGGATAAATAACCCATTGCTGGTTCAGCACCAGCATATCTTTCAGTCGGTTGATATCAATCTGTTTCAAAAGCAGATTGCGTTCTGTATAAGCAAACGATGCGGATATGCAGAACAAAGTAAAAAGCAAAATTGTTAATCTCTTCATAGTATCTACATTTACAGGATTATATGATGTTACAAAGATGAGGAAAAAGAACCACACTGATATCCTATTTTTGTCCTTAAAACCTATGGATATTTTCCATACAGGATAAAAAAAGTGCCTGTTTATGGGAAAATAGTATAAAAACCGCCCCAAATAATTAATTTGAGGCGGTTCACTTATAAAAACTTAATACCTATCGGTATACTTCTGTGCAACTGGATCAATAAAGCCAACCCGGCGTTTTTTTCAGGTTCGGATTCTTCTCTATTTCACCGCTAGGAACAGGGAAAATACTGTAATCGTTTGATTCGGACCACTTCACTCCTCCATTACCACTACTCTGTATTCCGTTGCACGTATGAGCACACGGTTCGTATCCCATGTAAGTAGAATATTTGGTTTCACGTAACGTTCCCCAACGCAATTCTTCATAGAAATTCACACTTTCGTTGACCAGCTCTCTACGCGATTCGTTCCGAATCTTGTTCAATCCGTCTTCCTTGTTGGCAAACGTATAAGGAGGCATTTCCACAGATGCACGTCCACGAATCAAGTTCACTTTTTCCGCTGCCCCGTCCAGATCATCCAATTGTACCAAAGCCTCCGCCCACATCAGAAGTACATAAGCATAGCGCAATATAGGTTCGTCAATCGGATTGGCAGTAGCATATTCACAGTCGTAACCTTCCATCACGAACTTGCGATGGCGGTAAGCAAATTCAGCCTCGCCACTACCGTCTTGTCGCAAGTCGTATATATCGTGCACTCCCCAATCGGCAGACTCTTGTGCCTTAACCGAATGGTTAGACTGTTTCACCGGCCATCTGAACACGTAGGGAACCGGGGTGGTATTTCCCACCTTATACATATCTGCATCACCTCCCAAATAAACTTCACCATAAGGCAGAATTACATTATAATTGAGTCGAGGATCGCGATTTTCCCATGCCTTCTTTAGTCTCTCTTCGTTACCGGCTGGCAAGTACTGGTCGGCTATTTTTTTCCCGTTCAGCTTGTTTTGAATGGCATTCTGGATACCAGTACTGACTTCCTTTCCATCCACAATGGTATTACGTAGAAAATAAACCAGACGGTCTATGGCTGGAACATCAAAATATCCGGGGATAATGTCATTCCAGTCAAACGGGGTACCGTCCTTGTATTCATAAAGATCCACCAGTGCTGCCGAAGGTGCGTAATACGAGAACCCGGTACTGTTCTCGTGGTCTATCATGGAGCGTGTTCCACAATATTTTTGCATGGCCGATCCATATCCCGGTTTGGAGATGTTCTGCAATGAAAAAATCATTTCCACACAGTCCTCGTTTGCTTCAGTAAACAACTCCTTATATCCACCTTGAAAAAGATCAAAGCCGCATCCTTGCACTTTCTCAAAATCTGCCACTGCCAGTCTCAGCAAACCGGTATCAATCGTGGTGTCCTCCACCTTGCCAACAGCATTATTATAATTATATTTAGCTCCCTGCATTAAATAGGCTCTGCCGCGCAAAGCGTATGCCGCTCCTTTGCAGGCACGTCCTTTTTCCTGATAACGATCCGGGAAATTAGGTTCATTGATGCAATCGGTCAGATCCTGTACAATCAAATTCCACACTTCCGATTCGGGCGACTGTCCTTTTGTACAGTCTCCTACCGAAGAAAGCGGCTCGGTGTAAACCGGCACTCCCAGCCCGTAACGTCCATATAACTCATTGAGACGTGTATAATAATAGGCACGCATGAACTTACATTCGGACAACAAGCGCAGACGACTTTCCTCGTCCACTCCCCCTTGGCCCGGCTCTGACAAGTTGGCTATGGCATCATTGGCACGATGGACACCTTCATACAGGTTTTTCCACATACCAGAAAAGAAACCATTGTCGGAACCTGCCGTACCACTTGTATAAGGAATCGAACGATAGGCCTCACCCGTCATACCCAGGCACTCAAAAGGAACCACATTATAACTGTAAGAAGTGGAGTAAACGCCCCAATCACGCATTTTGGCATATACACCGGCCACTCCCTGATTGGTCAGAGACGAATTGCTCCACATATTATTTGATGCTACCTGATTATAAGGCGCAGTGTCCAAATCCACACAGCCTTGTAATCCGCAAAACATCATTGCGAGTATAGAATATCTAATTGTTTTCATATCCATTTCTTTATTGTACATGATTAAAAAGTAATATTAACACCACCGGAAATCATACGCGGGATGGGATAAGAAGTAAATCCTCCGCCGCCTATTTCAGGATCTACACCGGGGAAATTAGTGATAGTCAGCAAATTTTCGCCCGATACAAACACACGCAGGTTATTAATGTGCGCCTTGGTAGTCCATGCTTTCGGGAAGGTGTATCCCACTTGCAGCGTCTTCAACTTGATGTAAGAAGCATTATACAGATTACCTGTGTTCGAACGATAAGCCCCTTCTGTGTTTCCGATACGAGCATACGGAGCATGAATATTAGCTGCGGGATCGGTTGCCGGATCATAATTAGGATCGGTTGCCGATGCCACCGGGTCACAATAGTAATAGATATCACGAGCGTTACGTGCCACAATGGTGCCTTCCTGCCAGCTCCTGTCACTCATATTATTGAAACCACGTTCAAATATGTAATAATACATTCCGGCATTCCCCGCCCAAGTCATGTTGAGGTCGATTCCCTTCCAGGCTGCAGAAAGATTGATACCGTATGTGTATTTCGGAGTAGTGGATTTGCCGGTAAAAAAGCGGTCGTTGTTATTGGTTCCATACATACCGTCACCGTTCAAATCAGCATAAACCAGCTCACCATACCACAATCCCTGGCCCTGACCTATGCTCTGTCCGTTGAAGTCGTACACTTTCTTTCCTGCAGCGTCCCGGTATTCCAGCATGGCTCTCACCCAATCAAGGTCGGCTTTGGTGCGGATCATACCGTCACGCGGTCCTCCTTTAGGGTCAGGAGTCACTCCGTCGGCCAAGTAAACATTTCCATTTCCTTGATGACGCTGCCAAATATAATATTCATCAAACATGTGTCCTTCCACACGAATGGTATTGCCACTGATGTCGGCCACATCGCCTCTGTTAGTCACAAAAGTACGGTTACCGTTTTCATCGGTAGTCCATCCTTCCTGGTACTTGCCTTTGTATTTCACAATGCTGTTCTTGTTGTAAGTAAAATTAGCACTGACGCTATATTCAAAATCCTTGATACGGTCCGTCCAGCGCAATGTAAATTCCATACCACGGTTTCTCATATTAGAAGTATTAGTGGTAGGCGCACTTACGGTACCCATTGTCATATATACGGAAGGAGAAGCAAGAATTCCCTTTGTCACACGAGAATAATAGTCGGCTTCCAAAGAAAGACGATTATCCAAAAAACCTACATCAATCCCTATATCGGTTGACTCACTAGATTCCCAGTGCAAATTGGGATTAGCAATTTTTCCCTGGCGCAATCCATCATATACATTGCCGCCAAAAGAGTAATTCACAGCTCCATACGTGGCCTGCCATTCATAATATCCCGATGTCGTATTACCCAGTTTTCCCCATGATGCACGCAGTTTCAGATTAGAAAAGATATTTTTCATGTCTTTCATAAACGATTCCTCACTGATTCGCCATGCAGCCGAAAAAGAAGGGAATGTTCCCCACCGGGAGTCCGGTCCGAAACGTGATGACCCGTCTCGACGAACATTGGCTTCAAACAGGTAACGGTTCTTATACGAATAATTCAAACGGCCGAAGTACGAAATCACTCCATAGTCTTGCTCAGCCGTTCCTCCCAAAGTGGGGTCCAACAAGTCCAAAGCCGCAGTAAAATCGGGCAAATCCAGATCCAGCAATCCTGTACGGGTGGCACTGAAACCTTTCACATTCCAATAATATTGTTCCGTACCCAACAACACAGAAAAATCATGTACACCAATCGTTTTGGCATAATTCACGGTAGCTGTGGCAGTGTGGTTCTGATAACGTGTGGTACTCCGGCTGGTAGTAGCCGTACTGCTACTGACACCCGGAATAAACTCTCCTGTGCGGAAATTCTCCTTGTCCACCTTGCGGCTGTGAGTTTCCGACTCATTGAACAAAGTCTGATAATTGAAGCGAGCCTCGGCTGTCAGTCCTTCAATAATATTCAACTTGGCAAACCAAGTGGTATTCAGGCGGGTGTCGTTGTGTGATCCGCCGGTACTGACAACAGTCGCCAACAAGTTGTTGCTGGAAGATCCGTCTACTGCCACTCCATACTTGCCATTATAATAGGGTGTCATGGCAGGAGTATTTTGGAACATATAGCTGAAGCTGGTATTTCCCGGTTCCCTTGTCTGGAATGTGGCATAAGTCTGTGTACCCACTTTCAGAAACTTGCTAATCTGTGTTTCCACATTAATACGTCCGGAATAATTTTTCAATCCGGTATTTTGCAAGGTACCAGGATTATCCAAATATCCGAAAGACAGCAAATAGTTGGTATTCTCACTACTTCCTACAACCGAAATATTGTGCTTCTGCGAAGTGCTGGGCAGGAATAATTCATCCACCCATTGCGTACTGGGGTAAGCCAGGAAATTGGGTATTCCGTACGGATTGTCCGTACCGTTGGGGTCTTTAGCCAGTCCTTCACGCCATTCGTCAATATCCGCTTGCGTGTACTTACCGGCAGCTTCGTAATTACGGTTAGTAGACCATCGGTTAGCCATTTCCATGTATTCGGCATAATTATTTTCAAAGCGGAAAGCCTTTCCACTCATCCGAGTCCCGGAAATGATACCCGAATAAGTAATTTTGGGAGCCTGTCCCTTCTTTCCTCTCTTTGTGGTGATCAAAATGACCCCGTTCGCTCCACGTGAACCATAAATAGAAGCACTGGCAGCATCTTTCAGAAATGAAATAGACTCCACATCCTCACTGTTGACAGAGGATATACTGGCTTCCGAACCGTCTACTATAACCAGCGGAGAAAGATAGCTGCTGTTAAATGTCCCAATACCACGAATACGGATGTTAGCACCATCACTACCTGGCTTACCCGATCCCTGACTCACAGAAACACCGGAAACCAAACCGGATAATGAACTGGAAAGATTGGTTGTAGCACGACTTTCCAATTTACCGGCCGACACAGTGGCAACAGCACCGGTCAGATTGACTTTCTTCTGCACACCATAACCTACCACTACCACTTCGTCCAATGTTTCCGAATCTTCTTCCAATTTAATAGATAAGCTGGAAGTAGTATC
>ERZ778496.1520-NODE-1520-length-16277-cov-6.816360_pt1 | contig 16277 bp, 16 predicted proteins | sample MGYA00433099_ERZ778496 | MGnify/ENA primary metagenome ERZ778496 (study PRJEB29527, sample SAMN07138962) | mouse gut metagenome | material: feces | host: mouse | place: China:Nanjing | collected 2016-01-25 ... | reverse complement strand
CTTGCTCGTTCTTTGATTCTTCCACGGTTAATATTGGAGTTAACTGTATCGGTTCAGTCACTTGCTCGTTCTTTGATTCTTCCACGGTTTTCATTGGGGCTGGCTGTACCGACTCAGCAGCTTGCGCATTCTCTGGCTTTATTATTTCTTCTTGCCTTTCTATCTCTTGCGCATGTTCCATATTTGCAGCTTCTTCCTGCAATTTTGCAACGTTTTCCTCTGTAGGTATTTCTGGTGTTGGCTCATTTTCAGACTCTCTTATTTCCTTTTGCAAATCTACTGCATTCTGTATTGTCTGCTCTTGTATTTGTGCTGCATCCGATTCTATTGATTCTTCCACTGTTTTCATTGGAACAGGCTGTACTGGTTCAGCGGTTTGCTCATGCTTTGATTCTTCCACGGTTTTCATTGGAGCAGGCTGTACTGGTTCGGCGGCTTGCTCGTTCTTTGATTCTGCTTTTTCCTTCTGCAACTCCGTTTCCTGTTCTGCAACTGCCGATTCATCCATACCACTTAAAGACAGGAAATCATCAAAATCTATTTTATTAAAATTATCAACTAGAAACTGCATGGTATTCCAGCATTCTCTTGACGCGTACAGTACTGAAGGAATCACACCTGCCTTTGCCCATAAATAAATATCATAATGCCACAATACCGCATTATTTCTTTTATGCTTATCCTCAAAATGGCAAATTTGCAGGATACTTCCCTCCTCGTTCCACTGAAGCGGGCGGATAATTTTTTTATCCATATCATAAACCGTGCCATCTTTTAAGAAAATCTTTTTATTCCGACACCGTTCTCCTAATCCGGCAGCTTCTTGAGCATTCGGCAGATTGGAGGTTGGAAGATTTGGCAGAATTTGCAGTGCTTCCTCCTGATTCAAATAATCCCAATATACTGTTCCAGAGCGAACGCGAATCGCGCCTCTTTCAGGTCTGGTATCCAGCCGATAAAACCGATTAATATAATTTTGGGCCATTGGAATAAACACATCTGTTGCCCTGTGATGATACCAGGTTCCGTCCATACTTACCAAACGGATAAATCCATTCATTCCATTAATCCAACTGCTAGGCGACTGGAATATATTCCAAATGGCGTTTTCCATCTGACAGCATTTGTCGCTTACGTCCTTCTTATCCATAATGCTCCATTTTTTATCCATATGTCCTCTCATTTCTGCCGCTTAGCGGCGATATCTTCTATTATAAGATATCTATATATAAATATAAAATTATGCTATCCCTACCATTACAATTGGTTTCATAACATCCTCCTGCATGGCATAGCCGTTCAGCAATACCTCCTGAACAACCCCATTAACAATGCTTTCCGATGTTTTAATATATTGACGGGAATCATATTCTTCCCCGATTACTGTTTCAATTTTTTCATAATGTTCCTTGCGAATATTGGTAATATTATAAACACCGATGCACAAATCAAAAAACTTCGCCAGTATCCGGATATTTTCTGCGTTTCGATCTGTGTTCATAATTTCATCTTTAATAAATTTCCATAGCTGTTTTATGCCATTTTTATCTTTTCCCAATGCAATAAATGATTTAATATTCCAGGAACCACACAGATTTTTTAAAAAATCTTTCTGACTTTTATCCAACATAGAAATATCTTTCCATATTTCACCAAGTTCTTCTAATGGTTCAAACTCCTTTTTGTGATTTTGAAGCTGCTTTGTCAATTCATTCTTTGCATCTTGGACTTCTCCCATTTCCTGTTCTAAAAGGAATTTTTCTTTTTCAAGCATCCGGCAGTTTACATGCAGCCGTTCACATTCAATTCGTGCCTCATCAAGCTGATGCTGTAAAATTCGCTTTTCTGCTTCTAACCCTTCTATTTTTCTGCAATATAAATCTTCTTGTTCTTTGTCAAGCGCCGCGATTACCTTAATATGCTCTTGGACTTCTTTATCCTTTAACAGTTCAAATAAAATATTTTTCAGGCTATGTTGTAATTCGTCCATATTTTACTCTCCCGTTTCTATGTATCCTGTTAATGCATAAGCCTCAATATCTTTCCTATTTTATCATACAATTTTAAAATATACAATACGAGAAACCGGATTTTTCTTACAGTATATTGCAATTCAGTAACAGTTCAGATAGCCCATTGAACTGTTACGTATCCAGCCATTGGAAATCGCTTCGCGATGGGCTGGATACCTCCAACCACTACATTTTATTACGGTCAGCACAGTAAATGCGCAGACCTACCTGAATTGTAACGCATCAAGCCATGCAAAATCGCTTCGCGGTGGCTTGATGCCTCTCAGTCACTATGCTTTCTTACGAGGCTGTCGCATTAAGTCAAATATATACAAAATAGTCTAACACCGTGTTGCAATTTATACTATATCTTGTATATTCAAAGCTTAATGCGACAGCCCCTAGACTGAACTGTAACTATAGTAGATAACAGTTTGCCCATGTGAGATAAAGAAGTAAAAGAAGTGTAAAAAATTTTGCCGTTCTATATAGCGACAGTTATTCAATTTTTAGCTGGCTACAATTTTGCAAAATAGAATTTATCTTACCCTTGCCATATAGTATTCATCCAAATACTTTCCCTCTACACAAACCGATTTTCGTTTAATTCCCTCTATCTCGAAGCCGCTATTTGTGTATAGGTGTTTTGCAGCTTCATTCTCACAAATTACAGTTAACTCTAAGCGGATAACTTTATTTTCTTCAGCCCAAACATTCAATCTTTTAAAAAACTCTGTTCCAATTCCTTTGTCACGATAGTTCGTTAAAATCCCAACAACAATATATGCAGAATGAGCAATGCGATTCAGTCTGCCTTTTTGTGCTGATATGTATCCTATAAGCTTATTATCTGTTTCGGCAACGAGAAGGAAGTCTTGTCCTTCCACGGAATCTCGTATTAAAGACTCAATTCTAGGAAGATTCTTTGTCCTTTCACCCGGTTCGTATAGCATATACTTTGTTTCATAATCCAATTGATTCATCAAACTCCAAAATTGTTCCGCTTCATCTACGGATAATTTTCTATACTCCATTTTCATATCCTCCCAAATTATTTTATCGTTGCTTTATTATACATTTGGTTTTCCAAAAATGAAAGCGGTTTCTTACACTTTCTGTTCATCAAAACGAAATTTAAACAAAGCGGTTCTTTAGGCTGCTGCCTCTTAGCTACTATCAGCAAAATTCATTTTTTCTTTTTATTTACCATGTCTTATATATGGCATTGGCAACAGGAAATAAAATACGGGGCTGTCGCATTAAGGAAGATCTATACAAGATATTATAACAACGTGCTGCGTTTAACACTATATCTTGTATAATCAAGGCTTATTGCGACAGCCTCTGGAAAATGCAGCATATCTATCTCTCCTTACACAAGTTTGAATACCGCTACAATAATACAAACAGTGGCTATTATTAATGATACAATAATTCGTGAAACAGAAAAGCTGTATAGTTTTTCCGGATTAAAAATATCATAGCGCACTGTAACAGTTGTACCGATTTGTGAAGTCATGGACACTTGTATACGATTTGCAGATTGATAAATTTTTCCATTAACATTATAAGAAACTATCGCCCATTTTGAATTGCGGGCTTTGGCTGTTTCTGGATTCGGCATTTTGACAGAAGTAATAACCCCTGTGGTTTGTGCTGATTTATTCCGCTTTAAAAGAAAACAAATACTATTTATCAACGTAAAACATAGTGCAGCTACCGCTATAATATAAAGAAAAATAATATCACTTTCCATAACTTGACTCCTTTTCTATGCTAAATCTGCCTTATCATAATATTTCATAGACATAAAAGCTGATATTGCCATAACCATAAAACTTATCAAAATAATCCCAGCATAAATCAGAATTAGGGAATAGTCGAAAAAGAAAACCAAATCCAATTGATTCATTCTTAGAAGCTGCGGCAGGATAAATGGAGAAGCCATAATAATAACCGCAAAGACAAATTTTGTTTTTTCATATCCGAACTTATACTGTACCAGCAGGTAAATACCAATAAACACAGATATAACAAAAAACATAAGCACCAACAAATTCATATCCAAACTTCACAATTCGATATGTGTCAAGCAAAGCGTCTTTTTCTTCCTGAAAAACAATATGCCCCTTGTCAATCATAATGAGCATATCTGCTATCTTATCAAGGTCGGAAGTAATATGTGTTGAAAAGAAAACCCCCTTGCCGCCATTTGCCATGTAATCTGTTAGGATTTTTAAAAGCTGGTTTCTGATTAATGGGTCAAGTCCGCTTGTAGGTTCGTCCATAATCAATAATTCTGCATTATGAGAAAGGGCTAATGCAAGTGCATACTTCATTTTCATACCTTTGGAGAGCATATTGATTTTTTGTTTTGGGTCAAGTGAAAACATATCCATATAACGTTTAAAATCCTGTTCAGACCATGAAGTATACGCCGATGAAATGATGCTTTTCATTTCAGCTAAAGTAAGTTCATCATAAAAACAGCCATCATCTAAGACAACACCTATTCGGTCTTTAATCTGCTTTTCATTTCTGTCCATGTCAAGACCAAAAAATTGGATATTACCGGAACTTCTGCTCGTCAATCCTAAAAGTGTACGCAATGTGGTCGTCTTACCCGCTCCATTGATACCAACAAAGCCTGTTATACATTCCTCTGGCAATGAGAATGTCACATCTTTTAGAGAAAAGTCCCCATACGACTTGCTCAACCCATCTACTTTCAAAATATTGTTCATTTCAATCCTCCTCGTAAAGAATATCCATCATGGTATTAAGTTCCTGTTTGGATATTTTTAATGTTTTTGCTGTTTGAATCATGTCAATCATTTTTTCCTCTACAAGCCGACGTCTGGAATCACGGAGCAATTCAAGATTGCTTGCTGATACAGATGTTCCTATTCCTACTTGGCTTATGACAAACCCCTCTTGTTCTAATTCTTCGTAAACTCGCCGGATTGTTAGGACGCTTACTTTCAAATCATTTGCAAAAGCACGGATAGACGGAAGTAAATCACCCTGTTTCAATTCTTCTTTCAAAATTGCGTCTTTGATTTGGTCTTTAATTTGTTGGTATAAAGGTTTGTCGGAAGTATTGGATATTAGTATTTTCACTATTTCCCTCCCTCTGATTTTAATGTGCTGTTTAATAATACACACTATATACTATACGCACTTTATTGTCAATAGATTTATGAGAATATATCAAGATATAATGTGTGGGATTCCGTATTCGTCGGCATTCGTGGAAAAATCCAAAAATTTTAATTTTACCACAATGCTTATCTTTGGTCTTTGATTCGGAATCGTATGGTGCGGGTGGTCTATCTTAAGCAAGTCCACTCTTACCGCTATATTTTCCAGAATATACATTGTAAATGACCAACAAATTTATGAATTAACAGATTTTATGTCAAATTATACGATAATTTCCACGAAAACCTTGTATTTCGTTAAAATTTATGGTATAAAAGTAGATATGTTTACCGAATAACAAAATGGCAGGTGATTGAGACGAAACGGATATACACAACACAGAATGTATATGATGCCCTCCAAGACAGACTTCGGTTTATCTTTGAGGAATTTGACAATATTTATCTTTCCTTTTCTGGTGGTAAGGACAGTGGACTACTGTTAAATCTTACATTGGATTTTCAGAAAAAATATTTTCCCAACAAAAAAATTGGTGTATTTCATCAAGACTTTGAAGCGCAATATACGGTGACCACGGAGTATATTGAACGCACTTTTCAAAAAATCGAACATGATGTAGAACCTTATTGGGTATGTCTTCCCATGGCGACAAGAACTGCTCTCAGCAGCTATGAAATGTTCTGGTATCCTTGGGATGATACCATGCAGTCAGCATGGGTACGTCCAATGCCGAATCATCCCTATGTTATCAATTTAGAACATAATCCCATCGCCACTTACCGCTACCGAATGCATCAAGAAGATCTTGCCAAACAGTTCAGCCGCTGGTACCGCAGTTCACATGAATTTAAGAAAACCGTCTGTCTGCTCGGTATCCGCGCCGATGAATCGTTACAGCGTTACAGTGGCATTTTAAATAAAAAATACGGCTACAATGATATCTGCTGGATTAGCAAACAATTTAAAGATGTATGGTGTGCATCTCCTATCTATGACTGGTCATTAAGTGATGTATGGCACGCCAATTATAAGTTCGGCTATGATTACAACCGCCTGTATGATCTTTATTATATGGCAGGATTAAAACCGGATCAAATGCGTGTCGCTTCGCCATTTAACGACTACGCGAAAGACAGCCTGCACTTATACCGCGTAATTGACCCTGAAATCTGGGCTAAACTTGTCGGACGTGTACAAGGCGCCAACTTTGGTGCTATCTATGGCAGAACCAAAGCAATGGGTTATCGCAATTTAACACTGCCAGCCGGCCATACATGGGAATCATACACGAAATTTCTGTTAAGTACACTGCCCGCAAGGCTGCGGAATAATTATATTAAAAAATTCAAAACATCAATGGAATTTTGGCACACGGTCGGCGGCGGTCTTGAAGAAAGTGCCATTGAAGAACTAATTGCACATGGCTACAATATAAGGCGGAACGGAATATCCAACTATACCATAATGAAGCATTCCCGCATTATTTTTGTCGGTAAGATTCCCGATCATACCGATGATATTAAATCGACGAAGGATATTCCAAGCTGGAAACGCATGTGTTATTGTATCCTGAAAAACGATCATATTTGCCGTTTTATGGGATTTGGCCTGACACGGCAGCAACAGCAGACCATTAATCTGCTAAAACAAAAATATAGTAATGTAGGTGAATCATAATGTCATTTGAAAGTCCTGTATATCATGTAATTTCTGTCCCTGTCGAAAAAATCAAACCAAATACATATAATCCCAATTCTGTAGCCCCGCCTGAGTTGAAACTGCTCTATGACAGTATCCGGCAAGACGGCTATACAATGCCTGTTGTCTGTTACTATGACAAATCGGAAGACAGCTATATTATTGTTGACGGCTTCCACCGTTACCGCATTATGCTGGACTATCCCGATATTTATGAAAGAGAACACGGTCATCTTCCTGTTTCCGTAATCGATAAGCCCTTAGATTACCGCATGGCAAGCACGATCCGCCACAATCGTGCCAGAGGCTCGCATGATGTCGATCTAATGAGCAATATTGTGAAAGAGCTGCATGAGCTCGGACGATCTGACGCTTGGATTTCCAAACATCTTGGAATGGATAAAGATGAAATCCTACGCCTAAAGCAAATCACAGGGCTTACTGCAATGTTTAAGGAAGTGGAATTTGGCAATGCATGGCTTCCGGCTGATGACAGTGAGAATGAATTAGATCCCGAACTACCTCTCCTGCCATAACTAATCCTGCAGCAGAAGGGACAAAGGCAATGCTTCCAGTTATGCGCTTTTTTCCTGCTGCGTTTTCTCCATTTTCAGGAAATTGGCTGTTGCTATCTTTTTCCTGAAATTCCTTATATTGCGGTGTCATCGCCTGCTCCTTGGAATACACCACTTTCAAATGTGTAATGCCCCTCTTTTTTAATTCCCGCCGCATCACTTTTGCCAATGGGCATACACTTGTTTGGTAAATATCCGCTACACAGAACGCAGCCGGATCTAATTTATTTCCAGCTCCCATTGCACTGATTATTGGAGTTCCTGCCTTCTGTGCCTGTACAACAAGCTGAATTTTTCCCGTTATTGTATCAATCGCATCTACAACATAATCAAACTGTGTAAAATCAAATGTATCTGCTGTTTCTGGGAGATAAAAAGTTTTATATATCTTGACAACCGCTTCTGGATAAATATCCAAAATCCTATCCCTCGCTGCCTCCACCTTATATTTGCCGATACTGCTCCTTGTCGCGATAATCTGCCTGTTTAAATTGCTTTCGCAGACTCTATCATTGTCAATTAAATCCAGCATTCCAACACCGCTTCTAGCGAGTGCTTCCACAACATAACCACCTACACCGCCAATTCCAAACACAGCCACTCTAGCCTTAGATAACCGTTCGATGCCCTCTGCACCAATTAACAGTTCTGTTCTTGAAAGCCATTCTGCCATTTTGATTCTTCTCCTTTTTTTATTCTATTCCTCATCCATTCGATAACTGTAATTATCCAAAAAGTGATGTTTTATACCATCCTTTTTATAAGCAATAACCGTACTTAAATTTACATTTTCCACACTTTTAAAAATATTATTTTCCACAAAAGGATTTACCTGTTTTAAGTGACGAATTAAATTCTTTACTTCCTGCCGCTTGGAACTGTTTTCATAATCCTTACCGTTTTCACTGTCTGCGGCGCATCGCTCAGTAAATTTACAAGCACACTGTAAAAATGTTAAATTATTATAGTCTTTCCATGCCTTAATACTGTCCTCCCGTATTAGATACATCGGACGTATTAACTCCATTCCTGCAAAGTTCGTGCTGTGCAGTTTCGGCATCATGGTCTGCACCTGCGCACCGTAAAGCATTCCCATTAATATGGTTTCAATTACATCATCAAAATGGTGCCCCAGCGCAATTTTATTACAGCCCAATGCCTGCGCCTGACTGTACAAGTACCCTCGCCGCATTCTTGCACACAAATAACACGGCGATGTTTCAATAGGAAAGACAGACGCAAAGATATCCGATTCAAAAATCGTAATTGGAATATGAAGCCTTTTCGCATTTGCTTCAATTAGCTGTCGATTCTCCCGATTATAGCCAGGATCCATTACCAGAAATTCCACCTCAAAAGGGAACTTATTGTGCCGCTTCAATTCCTGAAACAGCTTCGCCATTAACATAGAATCTTTTCCACCTGAAATACAGACGGCAATTTTATCCCCCTCCTCAACCAACTGATAATCTCGTATCCCCTTTGTAAATTTACACCAGATATTTTTGCGAAACCGCTTCCGCAAATCCTGCTCAATTTCCTTGTAACTTTTTTCCTCCATATCCTTGCTGCCCTTTCTATTTTTCCAAAGTTGTCCATGCTGTACTGCAATGCATCAAGCCATACAAAACCGCTCCGTGGTGGCTTGATGCATCTCAATCTCTGCGATTTCTTAAGGACTTTACAGCATAGTGCAAAGTCCTGGACTAAACGATAACCCTGTATGTGCGATTATAGCAGAAACTTTTGATTGTGCAATAGATGTGTGATAGAAATATAAAAAAACATTGACGAACACCGCTTTTTTCTCTATCATAAGATAAGGAACTGCTGCAAAAGTGTCTTTACTCATAGCGCTTTGACAGTTCCGAATTGGCATTTGTGTCTGATAATACAAAATAGGAAGGAATATGCAAATGAGTGAAAAAAAAATAATGCTGGGCAACGAAGCGATTGCCCGTGGCGCTTACGAGGCGGGCGTAAAGGTGTCCAGCGCATACCCTGGCACGCCAAGCACTGAAATCAGTGAAAATATTGTAAAATACCCCGAAATCTACGCAGAATGGGCGCCAAATGAAAAAGTGGCAATGGAAGTCGCAATCGGTGCGTCAATCAGCGGCGTGCGCGCAATGGCATCTATGAAAATGGTTGGCGTCAATGTCGCAAGCGACCCGCTTTACACCGTTTCTTATATTGGCGCAAACGGTGGTCTTGTTCTGGTAGCGGCTGACGACCCAGGACTTTACTCCTCGCAGAACGAACAGGATTCCCGCTGTGTGGCAAGAGTGGCACAAGTTCCTGTACTAGAGCCGTCCGACTCACAGGAAGCAAAAGACTTTACAAAACTTGCCTTTGCATATAGTGAAAAATATGACACGCCCGTAATGGTGCGGATTACAACAAGACTTGCGCATTCACAAGGCGCTGTAACCTTAGAAGAGCGGCAGGAAATTCCCGATAAGCCATATGAACGTGATATCAAAAAGCACGTGATGATGCCAGCACAGGCAAAAGGACGCCATATCCATGTGGAAAAACGACTAAAACAAATGGCGGAGGATGCGTGTACATTTGAAATAAACAAAGCAATTTACAAGGACACCGCTATCGGCGTTATTACAAGCGGTATTCCTTATACCTATGTTGCAGAAGCCCTGCCCAATGCCAGCATACTGAAATTAGGACTTGTTCACCCGCTTCCACGCAAATTAATCGAAGAATTTGCCCAAAAAGTCGATAAACTTTATATTTTTGAAGAATTAGAACCTTTGATTGAGGAACAGGTGAAATCATGGGGCATCCCATGTATCGGCAAAGAACTCTTTACTCTGCAAGGCGAATACAGCGCAAATATGCTGCGGGAGCGTGTACTTGGCGAAAAAATCGAAACCACACCGATTGCTCAGGTACCGGCACGCCCGCCGATTCTCTGCCCTGGCTGCCCGCACAGAAGCACTTACTCTGTGCTGAAAAAGCTAAAAATCCACGGTGCAGGCGATATTGGCTGTTATACGCTCGGCGCCGTTTCCCCGCTGGATGTTATTGATACCACCGTCTGCATGGGTGCTTCCATTTCCACGCTGCATGGCATGGAAAAAGCAAAGGGCAAAGATTATATTAAAAACTGGGTAGCCTTAATCGGCGATTCAACCTTTTTACATACCGGTGTAAACTCCTTAATGAATATGGTATATAATCAATCCACCGGAACGGTATTAATTCTTGACAACTCCACTACGGGGATGACTGGACACCAAGATCACGCAGCTACTGGCAAAATGCTGAATGGAAAAGAAACCAAAGCGATCAGCCTTTATCATTTATGCAAGGCAATCGGTGTCGAACACGTCTATGAAGTTGATGCATTTGATATTGACACCTTGGAAGAACTTGTAAAACGCGAAACAGCACGCGATGAAGTATCCGTTATTATTGTCTGCGGCCCCTGTGCCCTGTTAAAATCACAGGCAACCAATGCAAAATGCATCGCACTTCCCGAAAAATGCAAGAAATGTGGGATGTGTCTAGTACCTGGCTGCCCTGCTCTAACCAAAAATGACGACGGCACAATTCGTATCGACGATACCATGTGTAACGGCTGCGGTCTGTGTATGAAGCGCTGCAAATTCGGTGCGATTGAGAAAGTCAACAACGAAGCTTAGCATAGGAAGGAAAATAAAATAATGACTACAAAGAATATTATGATTGTCGGCGTCGGCGGACAGGGAACCTTGCTGACTAGCCGCATTCTTGGCGGTATCACAACCAAAGCAGGCTATGACGTGAAACTCTCCGAAGTGCATGGTATGGCACAACGCGGCGGCAGCGTTGTCACTTTTGTGCGTTACGGAGAATCTGTAGCAGAACCGATAGTTGAAGAAGGACAGGCAGATGTATTAATTGCGTTTGAGCGGCTCGAAGCCTTGCGCTATGCCCATTTTCTCAAAAAAGATGGCGTAATCATTGTCAATGACCAGCGGATTGACCCGATTACGGTTGTTACCGGCGCTGCCGCATACCCTGAAAATATTATTGAAACATTGCAAAAAGAACACAATGTTATTGCAGTAGACGCAATGGGCGAAGCCAAAAAGCTTGGAAACGCAAAGGTATTTAACACGATTATTATCGGCGTTGCCGCAAAACGTATGGATTTTGACAAAGAACAATGGCTGGAGGTTATCCAAGAAACCGTGCCACCCAAAACCGTGGAAATCAACAAAAAAGCATTTGAAGCTGGTTACCTGTTAGGATAAAACACTTATATATTAAAATCGAGTAGGGGCTGTCGCAATAAGTTTTGAATATACAAGATATGGTATAAAATGCAGTACAGCATTATAATATCTTGTATATGTTTCCCTTAATGCGACAGCCCTCTACTCGGTGTATAGCGGGCTATGTAACTGATTTTGCTTTAATTCGTCATTTCTTCCGTATAGGCTAAATCTGCGAAGTTCTTAGAACAGTAATGAGCAATGCATCAAGACATGCAAAATCGCTTCGCGATGGCTTGATGCATCTCAACCACTATGTGTTCTTACGGACTTTGCAGCATAGTGTAATGTCCTAAACTGGTAACAGTTCCGATAACCCATTGAACTGTATAATTCTACTTTTTTTCTAAAATTTGATGCATTCATCCCCATTTTGTGATATAATAACATATCTGATTGTTAAAAATTAGGAAAAACTTATTATTTTAAAGGGGGACAAAAACATGGCTTGGTACGATGAAGCAGTTTTTTATCACATCTATCCCTTGGGGCTTACTGGAGCGCCAAAGGAAAATTCATATAGTAAACCAGAACATCGCTTAAATACCTTGATTCCTTGGATTGACCATATTAAAAATATCGGCTGCAATGCCCTTTATATCGGCCCGCTTTTTGAATCCGTTGGACATGGCTATGAAACTACCGATTATAAAAAACTTGACAGCCGTTTGGGCGACAATAAAGACTTAACTGATTTTGTGGCAAAATGCCATGAAAAAGGGATAAGAGTTATTTTCGACGGCGTTTTTAATCACACAGGACGCGATTTTTTTGCCTTTCAAGATATTAAAGAGAAACGCGAAAGTTCCCAATACCGCGATTGGTACTGCAATGTCAACTTCGGCGGCAACAACGAATATAACGACGGATTCTGCTATGACAACTGGGGCGGTTACAACCTGTTAGTCAAGCTAAATCAAAGAAATCCTGCTGTTAGAGATTATATTTGCGATGTAATCCGATTCTGGGTCAGCGAATTTGATATTGACGGAATCCGTCTGGATGCTGCTGATGTGCTGGACTTTGATTTTATGAAGGCGCTGCGCGGCACCGCAAACGAAGTAAAACCCGATTTCTGGCTAATGGGCGAAGTAATCCATGGCGATTATACACGCTGGGTAAATGAGGGCACTCTGCACTCCGTAACAAACTACCAGCTTCACAAGGCACTGTACTCCGGTCATAACGATCACAATTATTTTGAGATTGCGCATACCGTAAAGCGTCTGTATGAAATGGGCGGCAACAGACCAGATGGCTTAAAGCTTTACAATTTTGTGGACAACCATGATGTAGAGCGTATTTATACCAAGCTAAATAACAAGGCGCATTTTATCCCTGTGCATATCCTAATGTACACCCTTCCCGGCGTGCCCTCTATCTATTATGGATCAGAATTTGGTATTGAAGGGAAAAAAGAGAAATTCTCCGATGCATCTTTAAGACCAGCATTAAATCTCGACGATTACAAAAACGCCGTAAATAACAATGTTTATACAAAGCTAATCGCCGCATTAGGACGCACAAGACAGCAGTCTAAAGCACTCTCTTATGGTGATTACAAAGAACTAAAATTAATGAACCGCCAGTATGCTTTCTCAAGAAATTATAACGGCGAATCCGTTGTGGTAACTGTCAATAATGATGACAGTGATTATGTATTTACCGTTCCCGCTGGCAATGTTTCAACCTATATTGGCGCACTGACAGGAGAAAAAGTATCCGTTTCAAACGGGACAATTTGTGTTAATATCAAAGCAAATTCCGGTGAAATATGGGTGCCGCTCACAGACGCATTCACAGGTAGCATAACGGTAGACAACAGCACTGTGGAAACTGCAAATAAAGCAACCGCCACGCCAAAGCCACCAGTAGAAACAGAACCTGCAACACATTCTGCTGCCGAAGCACCCAAACCTTCTGCTCCTGAAAAAACTTTGGAAGCCGCAGCACCTAATACAACAAATAATACCAGCAAAACCACTAATGCGGATAAAGCACCAAGTGCCAAAGAGGTTACGCCTATCGATCCCGCAAAAGAATTAGCAGCAAAAGCGTGCGATGAAGCATTTGAGAAAGGAAAAATTGCTGGATTGCAGGAGGCGATTCTTGCGATTATGGAAAAGAATGGACCTGTTACCGACCAAATGAAACGAGATGTCTATAATAATGAACATCACGATTCCTTGATAAACTGGGTGAAAAGTTTTCGATAAATAATCCCACCCACCGTGTAACCCGTGCGCCACCTTAGCGGCATATTTCCTCTGCATGGGTCTGTACATAAACAAAAGTAAAGGGCTGTCAATTTCCTGGCAGCCCCTTATCTTATTTCTATCTTCCTATTACTACTATCTTCATAGTTATATTCCCATTAATTTTCCAATCCAATAGAGAAGCCCCAGTACCCAGCTTGTGAAAATACCAAACAAAATTACCGGCCCTGCAATCGTAAAAATCTTGCTTCCAATTCCAAAGACTTGTCCTTCTGTCTTATACTCAATTGCAGATGCAACCACAGAATTAGCAAATCCAGTAATTGGCACCAGCGCTCCCGCACCGCCCCATTTCACCAAACCGCCATACAAATTAAAACCTGTTAATATTGCACTCAATAATATTAACAGCATAGAGCACCAACTCGCCGCTGTTTCCTGTTCTAATCCGAAATACCCTGTTGCAATGTTTACTATTAATTGTCCCAGACAGCATATGAGTCCCCCCATAACAAACGCTTTTCCCATTTGAATCCAAACATTTGTTTTAGGTGAGTTTTGTTCCACATAATCTTGATATTCCTTTTTTTTCTGTTGTGAAGCCATAAAATCCTCTCCCTTCTTAAATATAACCCTATTACATATTCACTTACTAGTACAACATTGCACAAATAACGGTGAATACAACAAATTCCGTTACAATTCACACTCATGCCAGTTTTTATTAGCTTATAAGTTACTGAGGTGTGAATTATAACAGATTTTGCACACAAAATGCTAAAGTAAAAAAGCGAAAGCTTTTAGCATTTTGGCGCATGATTCCCACTACTTTGGCATGGGTGTGAAAAGTAACCAAATCTCAGGCACTGTTTTTCACCGTTATTTCGGCAATGCTGCACTAGTTTACGCTAATCACAAGCGATTATATTTTTGTTTTTTTATTATCCCGAAAAATTTTCTATAAAATAAATTAGAGAACCTGCAATCTTGCCAAGCGCAACTGCAAGCACCGCAATACTTAATCCCATTTTCAACTGAATCCGCCTTGCAAAAATCGGAATACCGTCCAACACCTCCGCAAGTGCAATCGACAGACAGCCTACAAAAATTCCTGTAAAAATTCCAATTAAAATCAAAATCGCATTAAAAAGCACGCCAGAACCTAATATCCCTGTCACAAACTTTCCAATGGAACCCTTTATTGGAAAGACACTTAATATATCTGCTAAAACAGCACCAAATATTAGAAATTCCTCATATAATATCTCAAACTTTGCCGTATTTGTTCTTCCAGCAAACCGTGGCACCAATCCCACAACAAAAAGAACTGTAAAAACACCTGCTGAAACCATTAAACCGGAACTAATTCCCATTATCCAAATAAAAATTGTTTTCATGACGCTCTCCCCAAGAAATAACGTTTATGATTCCACATTCTTTTCCAGATTCTGCCTGTCTGCCATTTCCACAATTGCCTGATTCACATCACGCTCATAATTACGCATTTCCACTTCCAGTGGTGTTGGATCAGACGTCAGCCGTTTTCCTCCTACATGATTATAGAAAACAATAATTCCAATTGCAAGACCTATAGAATAGGAAATTTCCAACGCAGTATATCCATCAGAAGACGTACCCGTCACCATCTCATAAATCCGCGCCAACACATCGGAAATCCCAATGTCATTGTGAAATGCCATAATTGTAAAAGCCGATCCAAAAAAGCAAATCAATGCCACAAAAATTACTTTTATAACCTCGACAAACCCTTTTTTCTCATTGCTTTTATTCCGCTGCAAAGAAGCCTTCTCCACAATAATATCGGTTTCTCCAATGCTCTCCACCATAATCCCTGGGAAAAGCTTTGTAAGCTGCTCAATAATCTTTAGGATACTAATAACCTCCCGCGGCGACTGTCCCTCTCTAAAATGATGAATTTTTAAAGCATTTGCTTTCGCACGAATCGTTTCATCCTCACAATAAACGCTCGCCACATCACAAAGTTCTACATCTTTCTTAGACAAAGCAGCATTTGCCTTTGCCATTATATACAAAACCGTATTCGCCACAATCCCAACCATGCCTTTCCTTTGAAATATATGGTTATTTTTTGCAATTATAAAAAAAATATACAAACTTTCATTGCAAAAAAGGAACTGCAAAAAAACAAAACAGTAGTTCTTGGCTTTGCGTCAAATGGCGTAAAGTTTTAGAACTACTGTTTATACTTTCTATACTATCATCTTTATCTTATACTGCACAGCACAAAGTCTTTCAAACTACTTTTTATATTTCCCACTTATCCGCTAACGAATTTATCTGTGATGTAAACTTCGC
>ERZ778496.1491-NODE-1491-length-16487-cov-6.463547_pt1 | contig 16487 bp, 15 predicted proteins | sample MGYA00433099_ERZ778496 | MGnify/ENA primary metagenome ERZ778496 (study PRJEB29527, sample SAMN07138962) | mouse gut metagenome | material: feces | host: mouse | place: China:Nanjing | collected 2016-01-25 ... | reverse complement strand
CCTGTAAATTCAAGGGATTGCGCCTTTATACATTTCTGTAAGTGTTAAAGACGGGGTATTATACCAGAAAAACCTTGACACAGCAACCTTGATATGTTACCGACTTTGTGTTATACTAATCTATGATGTAATTATCTGCGGTTTCTCCCAAGTAAGTATAACGAAAAGAGGATTTAGTATGTTAACAGGTCAAAAATTGGAACAGCATTATAACTCACTATCCACCAATGATTTACATATTATACGAGAAGAATATATGTGGGTGCTCAACACGTGCGGCGTCCACAATGACGAACAAATAAAGTACATTGAAAAGGCACTGACACAGCGCGGTGAAGCAATTTCAGGTCACCAGAACAAAAAACTCCTGTTTCTGTGCAAATGCGGGCAAAGCCGTGTCGTCACTACCAACACACCAGACGATAAAATAAAAATGTTTATCTTTGAACAATACAATGTGCCATGCCCGAAATGCCGCAGTGTCAATTCCTTCTCATGGAAATACATTGACTAAAAAGCATCGGCATTAGGCAGATAAAACGGAAGCGGAAACCAACCTGCTGGGGCTGTTCCCAGTGGGTTTTTTGTTGTATTCTGCAAATGAAAATAATAATTTGTTGTTAACGCCTGTATTAATTTCTTTTCTTCCAACACAATATCCGGCTCTGTATCGGTTTCCTGCACAAAGATTCGGCTTTTGCCATCCATGCTCTTTTCCTTGGTTACGCTTATTTGATATGCTCCAAGCATATTCTGTGCACTATCAATTACTCCAATACAATACTCCCCATCCTGTAGCAGACAAATATTCTGTTTCCATTCCATAAGAAATTTAAGTGTATTTTTATAATTTAAAATTCGCATCTTGCGCAGCGCACCGTTTAGCCAGACTTTGCTGACCTTATCAAGGTATTCTATTTTTCCCAACTCGTCCGTGCCAACACAGACACTTAATTCATCCAAATCAAATGCATCCATAAAACAATACAAAATCTGCGGTATTTGCGAAATTGCTGTCACTTCAAATTCTTCAATCATTTCCCAATCTTTGGAAATATTAAGATATCCCACAAGAATATCCTTCTTGTCATAATAAACAGCATATGTTTCCATCTGCTCACTTTGCAGGCACCACCAAAATTCTTCACGGCTTCTCGCTGTTACAATTCTATGCCGATACATTGCATACAGCTTATCCAGCACTTCCTCAAAATTTGCCTGATTTGGCTCTAGGAATTCAAAGCGGTATTTTATTTGTTCTTCCTGCGGATACAAATCATTACAGCAATACCAAACATTTCTAATTTTAAAGCTAAATACCGTCTTAATTCCTACACTTTCAAAACCAAAATGCTGATAACGGTGTCTGTCACCATCTAACAGCATAATATCAAATCCATCATTTAGAGCCTGTTCTTGCGCCTTCTCCATCAGCGTGATCATATAACCTTTGCCGCGGCTATTAGGATGCACGGAAACTGTTCCAACATATGCCGCTTTTAATGTATGGCTTCCTATTTTCAGCGTCAGGGGGTAAATGTCCACCAATGCACGAATTTTATTTCCTTCCTTTATCATGTGATGCAGCGGAATATGGCGGCGCTCCTCTGCATAGGCTTTCGGATAAATTTTCACAAAATCTGTTCTATTGTGTTCCATACTAAACACCATATCCGCAAAATCAAGAATATCCTCTGTATCTGCAGCCGTCCCTCTTACATAGCTGCCTTGAATTTGTTCCTTCATATCTCTATCCTTTTTAATCCTTTCCATTACAATCTCTGCGCCATATATGAAAAAGTACCGCCCAAAGCGGCACTTTTATATTCTAATTATTTAGTTCTGTCAAACTATCCTCTGGTAAAACATTTAAGCACGCTTAATCGCCTTAGGCTTAGAACCTTTCATAAATGCAGGGCGCACTGGTTCTTCTGCCTTTTCCTTATCCGACTCCTCCGGCTTATTATCTTCTGGCTCTTTCGATTTTACAGATTTATCGGCGTCACTTGTTTTTTCTTCCACTTTCTCTGGCATCTTTACAGTTTCCTCTGGAAAAACCTCTTTCACTTTTACATCCGCATAGCACAGCGAACAAAATCCATTAATTGCCGCACCATTGCTGACCTGAATCGCCTTTGCTTTAATATCACTGTCAACAATTGCTTTTTCTCCTACAGTTACACAACCCTTGATATCCAGCTTCCCTTGGATTGCACCATCGACTACAAGGCTATCTGCATTAATATCTCCAAGAATAACGGTATTTTCATGTACTACTGCACCTTGTGCACATTCAATCTGTCCCTCAATAAAAGAATCCTTTGTAAACAAATCGTTTGCCTTAATATTTCCCTTTACATTCCCGCAGACATTGACACGGCTGTCAGAATTAATATCCCCATTCACTTCACCATACATTTCCAATTTGCCAGATATTTGGATATTGCCATTGATAATCGTCCCCTTTGGAATAATAGCCTCCGTTGTGTTATTGGTTTCTCCATAATAATTCATAACGTATATACTCCTTCCTCATGCCGCCATACCAATGGGCGGTATTGAGCCTGTCGATATACATACCGACAGGCTATTCTTAATTATATTATCCTTCGATTTCAAATTGCTGTGTATTCTCTGCTAAAGCCTCTGCCATTGCGGTAATCTTCTCTACATCATCACCACAGTCTGAAACAATACTCCTTAATTCCTGCATAGAAGCAGATGTTTGTTCCGTACTTGCGGCATTTTCTTGTGCAATAGAAGCAAGACTCTCGACTGCTGTCATTACTTCTGTCTTGTGACGGTTGAGATTGTGCACCTCTTTCTTAATATTATCAACCGCCTTACTGACTTCCTTAATTTCACCATTGAGGTCATTAAAAACGGATTTTGTTTCTTGTAACTCTCCGCTTTGCTTATCAATCACCTCTGTTACCTTATTCATGGTATCCACCGTTGTATTGGAGTTGGTAATCAACAGTTCAATAATATTTGTAATACGGCTTGCCGACTCTGCGGATTGATCTGCAAGCTTGCGAATCTCATCAGCAACCACTGCAAAACCTTTGCCGTGCTCCCCTGCACGCGCCGCTTCAATACTCGCATTCAGCGAAAGCAGACTTGTCTGATCCGCAATATCAGTAATTACATCCGCCGCAGTCTGAATATCCTGTGCTGACACATTTGTCATATTTGTCTGCTCACAAACTACATCAAATGCCTCCTTAGTTTGGTGGCTCGTACGAATTAATTCTTCTAGCGTTACACTGACACTCTGATTATACTCGCGCATTTTCTCGGTGCTGGAAACCAATTGTTCCACATTGTCCGACGTAGACTCAATCGCCGCACCCATATCCTGCACTTCTGAGCCCACCTGTGTAGTATCCTGCGCTTGCTGCGTCGCACTGTTTGCCATTTCCTCCACTGCACGATCAACGTTGTTTATATAATCCGCCATATTGGTAAAAGACTTTGAGAAATTACTAGATATTCTATCAAGATTGCCAGAAGCATCTTTAATATTACCGACTACCTGTGATAGATTGTGTATCAAGGTCTTCACACCGTTTGCAATATCTCCCACTTCGTCCGCACGCCGCGTCAGCCTGCCATCTACCTTAATATTTAACTTTCCTTTTGCAAGACTGTTAATCAAGTAATCTACAACTTTCGTAATCAGCCTGGTAACTGCTTTTACACTGAAAATGGTAATCGCCACGCCTACCACTAAAACGATGCAAAGCATAATAATACTTCTTAGCAGATTCGCGCGGTAGATTGTATTGATTTCCTCTTTGCTCAGCCCCACAAATGTCATACCAATTATTTCATCCGCATTATACTGATAGAGCGGCGTATAAAGCGCATAGTATTCAATGCCGCCAATCATTACATTCTCTGCATAATAGTTTTCGCCATTCTCTAGCACTCGCTGCGCAATTTCAGGGTCTGCCTGCGTCCCAACCATACGATTGCCATCTTTATCCACAAGACTTGTCGCTATACGCAAATCTCCATAAAATACTGTAACCTGCAAATCCACATGCTTGCTGAAATTATCAAAAAATTCCAGATTATCGCTGATATTGCGCTTTCCTTTATAAAACTTACCATTGACAAAATTGTAAGTGCCGCTTGCAATATTAGATACTGACACAGAGAACGCGTATTGCGCTGCATTTAACTCATGTTTTACCATTGCCCTAATAATACTGTCACACGCCATTTCCACAGAATACAACCCAACACCGAAAAGCAATACCATTGGAATCGCAACCACTATCAAAAGCCGTGATGTCAATTTCAGCCCCGTCCTCTTTTGCGTACTTATCCCCTCTTCTCTCATATGCCCCCTGCCTTTCTGTACTTTCTACCAAACAAGACATCTTTTCGTACAATTCTGTTCTATTCTATAAAATTTTATAACACACGTTCTACATTTATTTACTGATTGCATAAATTTTTTATTGATTCTATTTTAACACTGAATTAGCCAAAAGTACAGAAAAACTTATAGACAAAATAATATTTTAAAACAGCCCCCAAAGACCAAACAAAAGGCAAACGATACCGCTTTGCCTTTTGCTTTGCCTATGAGGGCTGATATCCTATTTTATGCTCCCGCAACTGCGCAGAATGCTTCCTCCAAATCTTCTATAATATCATCAATATGCTCAATACCAATTGAAAGCCGAATTGTATTTGGCTTAATACCTTGATCCGCTTTCTCCTCCTCGTTTAGTTCTGCATGAGTGGTAGAATATGGATGAATTACCAGCGACTTTGCGTCTGCCACATTCGCCAGCAGCGAAAACAGTGCTAAATTGTCAATAAAATCCTTTGCTTTCTGCTCATCACCCTTGATTTCAAAGGTGAAGATAGAGCCGCCGCCATTGGGAAAATATTTTTGATATAGCGCCTGCTGCTTTGGATCTGTGCTGACAGAAGGATGATTTACTTTCTCTACCATTGGATGTTTCGACAGATACTGTACCACCTTCAACGCATTTTCCACATGACGCTCCACCCTTAATGAAAGTGTTTCCAGCCCCTGCAGAAAAATAAATGCATGAAACGGAGAAAGTGTTGCTCCCATATCACGCAGCAAAATCGCACGGATTCTTGTTACAAATGCCGCCGCGCCTGCCGCCTGCGTAAAACTAATTCCGTGATAGCTTGGATTGGGCTCTGTAAGCTGCGGAAATTTTCCACTTGCTTTCCAGTCAAATGTTCCGCCGTCCACAATTACACCGCCTATTGTAGTACCATGTCCACCAATAAACTTTGTTGCGGAATGCACCACAATATCTGCACCGTATGCAATTGGTTTTACTAAATACGGCGTTGCAAAAGTACTGTCTACAACAAGCGGAATCTTATGCGAATGCGCAATCTTTGCCACTTCCTCAATATCTGCCACTTCCGAGTTCGGATTTCCCAGCGTTTCGATATAAAGCGCCTTGGTATTCTCCTGGATCGCGTTCTCAAAATTGGCGGTTTCCAACGGGTCAACAAAGGTCGTTGTTACACCGTAATCGGCAAGCGTATGCGCCAATAGATTATAAGTACCACCGTAAACATTCTTTGCCGCAACGATATGCCCGCCGTTTTGCGCTAAATTTTGAATAACATATGTAACAGCCGCTGCACCAGACGCAACCGCCAATGCCGCTACACCGCCCTCAAGCTTCGCAATCCGTTGTTCAAAGATATCCTCTGTAGGATTGGTTAATCTTCCGTAAATATTCCCCGCCTCCTGTAAGCTAAACCGTGCTTGTGCCTGTGCTGCATTTTGAAATACAAAGGAAGATGTCTGATAAATCGGCACCGCCCTTGCATCTGTCACAGGATCTGGACTTTCCTGCCCTACATGAAGCTGCAATGTTTCAAACTTAAATGCTCTGTCCGCATAACTTTTCTTTCCCATATTTTTATCCTCCCTAATTTTCTAAGTTGTCCTAATCATACTCCCTTATTCCTAGTATGTCAATAGGTTTTGTATATTTTTTCAACTGTCCCCTAAAAAAATCGCAAAACTGTGTATTTTTAAAATGTCATTTTTCCTGTACAGTAGTAATCGTGCTGTGGTATTATTGTATACGATATCCGCAGCAATAACAATTTTGAGAAAGGCAAGATTTTAACACCATGAAGAAAGTAGCTTTAATCAATGATTTGTCTGGTTTTGGAAAATGTTCTTTGACAGCGGCAATTCCCGTAATATCCATAATGGGACTGCAAGCCTGTCCGCTTCCCACTGCCGTCTTATCTGCGCAGACAGGATTCCCCAGCTTCTACTGTGACGATTTTACCGACAAAATGGACTTTTTCACCACAGAATGGCAAAAATTGGATGTACACTTTGACGGAATACATTCCGGATACCTTGCAAGTCCGGCGCAGATTGAAAAAGTAATCTCTTTTTTGGATTGTTTTCAAAAACAGAATACAATATATCTGGCTGACCCCGTCATGGGCGATAACGGCAAAACTTTTAAAGCTTTTACGCCCCAGCTTCTTAGCGGAATGAAACGGCTTGTCACAAGGGCGAATGTTATTACACCAAACCTAACTGAGTTATGCCTGCTTGCGGATTTTGATTACAGCGATCTCGTCCGCCATGCAGATAAATCAGATTATTTGGAACGCATTGCCGCTATCTGTCATACACTTTTAAAAAATACCTCTGCCAAACAGACAATTGTTGTCACCGGCATTATTAGTCACAGCAATGGCAACTCTTATATGGGAAATCTTTCTGTTAACGCTGATACTACTTTTTATACAGAAACGCCGTACACAGGCATGGGCTTCTCTGGCACAGGAGATTTGTTTGCAGCCGTTGTCTGCGGCGGCTTAGTTAACCAACTGCCCCTAGAAAGTACAATCCGTCTTGCCGTAGATTTCTTACAACCTGCTATTGAAGAAGCCTCACGCGAACAAGTGCCCGCAAACCACGGCATCCATTTTGAAAAATATTTAGGCAAGCTCATGCAGATATAAATATTATATTTTTATAAACAGCCGCTGCCAAAATAATATTATAAAAAATTGCAATACAAGGAGGACTTATTATGAACACAAAAACCGTATCAGAACCCAAAACCAAAGAAAGCCAAAGCGTCCGAATGCGCTATTTGACCATTACAGGACTCTTCGCCGCAATGATCGCCATTATGACCGCTTACATCTGTCATATTCCTGTCGGTGCGAATAACGGCTATATCCATTTCGGCGATTCGCTGATTTACCTTGCTGCAGCGCTGCTTCCAACACCCTATGCACTTGCGGCAGCAGCAATCGGCGGCGGGCTTGCCGACTTAATGACTTCCCCGCTGTGGGCGCCTGCTACCATTATTATAAAAATGCTGATTACGATTCCCTTTTCCAGTCAATCAGCCAAAATTGTTACAAAAAGAAATATTATTGCTACAATGATTGCCTATTTTATTTCCGGTTTTTGCTACTATGAAGCGGAAGCCCTGCTGTTTGGAACTTCCGTTGCACTGTTTGCATCTATGACAGGAAGCTTAATTCAGTCCGGCGGAAGCGCAGTATTTTTTGTAATCTTCGGCTTAGCACTGGATAAGATTCATTTAAAAGCAAAACTGGCAAATCAGATGGGCACGCACAAGAATGGAGATTAATATGGCAGACATACTATATACATACAAAAATCAAGTTTACGCAAATATTACAAACCAATGTGACTGTAGCTGCACCTTTTGCGTACGTACTACAAAAGACTCCGTTGGTGATGCCGATACTCTATGGCACAAAACAGAGCCTACGTTGGAAGATATTATTAAGGCAATCGACGACTTTGACTTTACCGGATACAACGAACTTGTGTACTGCGGATATGGCGAACCAACCTGCGCTCTTGAGAATCTTTTGGCAAGTGCACAATATGTGAAGGACAAATACCATATCCCTATCCGCCTCAATACAAACGGATTAGGCAACCTCTATCACAAACACAATATCGTTCCGGAGCTTGCCAAAGTGATTGACAGCGTTTCCATCAGTCTTAATGCCCCTACTGCCGAAAAATATCAGGCGGTAACAAGACCGCTGTTTGAAAACGCGTTTCCGGCACTATTAGACTTTGCCACACTGGCGCAGAAAGCATTTTCACATACACAGTTCTCCATTGTAGATGTGCTTCCAGCAGACGAAATCGCACAATGCCAGAAGATTGCAGACGAGCGGGGGATTTATTTGAAAATTCGTAAGTGTGCATAGGGAATTATTGACAAACTGATATATGTTATTTTGCTGTGGATTAGCAGTGCTGAAATTATTTTTTATGGGGACTGTCGGGAAATCGTGGATTTTCGGCAGCCCCTTTTTTTCTTTTCTTAATTATTCTTTCTTACTATTCTTATTATTTTTTCTTGCTATTCCTTTCTTATTACTCTTTACTTAATCATTGTTATTCTTTTGCAATGCATTTGGGATTTAATTGTTTAAAATCATTTACAAGCAATTGAATATGGGCAATTTGTTCTATTGTTAATCCCGCTGTGTCAATAAAAACCCTGTCATTATCCAATTCCAATAAATAATCTGCGGTACAACTAAAATATGCTGCTATTTTCTTTAACATATCAATAGACGGAAGAATATTGTTGTTCTCCCAATTACTTACGCTTTGTTTGCTTACGCCTAACTGATTTGCCAGTGTTACTTGACTGATATTGCGCGCGATACGCAACGATTTAATCTGTTCTCCAAGCATATTAATGACCTCTTTTTGATTTAAGTCTATCCAAAGTAAGTATATTTACAAAATACTAAAGTATTGTTATAATGGACTAGTAACCATTGTGTTTTGACAGGGCACTTCGCTTCACTTAGCTGATTTTATATCTTCGCTCTGTCCGAACAAATATCAATCCAGTCTTATCATTAATTTCCCTTGGTATATTTTGGACAATATATTTCATCAAAGCCATCAAAGCACAATCAGCAAAATCAATTGACCAAATCTCCCCCATTGTTGTTGCAGTTGCAATCAGTATATTGGGATACCTATTGACAGCGCTTACCAATGATTCTAATGTCGGTACAGCTCCTATTTTTTGGCTGCTTCTTGGCATAGGACTGCGTATAACAGAAGTGCCACCAGGACATTTATAAACCATTACAAATATTCTAATCTGTTAGCCTGCCACATTACAAATATTTTATCTATGTGGCAGTTCCTTTCGTAGCACCTCCACATCCTCTTGTGCAAAATCTGGTACTAAAGATACAATTTCTTCCACGGAATAGCCCTTTTCAATCATTCGCACCACAAGTTCACGCACACTTTTCTTACTAATTCGTTCCTCGGTTTCCTCTACCGCCTGCCTTTTCTCCTCCTCAAACGTTTTCGCCGCTTCCTCTACCGCCTGCCTTTTCTCCTCCTCAAACGTTTTCGCCGCCTGTATAAGTGCTTGCTGTTTTTCTTCCTCAAATATTCTAGCTACCTGCGTCAATGCCTGCTGCTTTTCTTCCTCAAATATTCTTGCTACCTGTGTCATCTCAATCGCCCTCCTTATTTTATTCGCCGCTTCCTTGTCAATCAGCTTATCCGTAAATGTTAAAATTCCCGCTAAAATAAATATCTGTTGTTTTCTATCTTGTATCAGAATTGCCAAATTTACAGCTTCATGAATCTTCTTCTTTTTTTCTTCTTTATCACGATACGCCAGTGGAAATATAATAAATTCCATTAACTCTTCATCACTAAGCAGTGTTCCGCTGTCAACCTTTTCCTTCAAACGCCGATAAATCCCCTCTGCATCAAGTTCTGATAAAAATGCTGCTTCAATATTTACTTTTATAGCACCAATATCATATATTGTAGAAACTTGCTCTCTCCTGATGTCACCAGTATATATCACAATCATCCGAAGTTTAGGGCACTTTTTATTTTCGTTCAAATATCGGTTTGCAATTCCTGTCATATAATTTAAATATTTCACCTTATCCGCATTGTCGTAATCACTTTCATAATCCACAATTGCCGCCGTTCCATCAGTAAGTTCAAACAGATTATCAATACGCAATTCATTAGCTTTCACCGTTGGAATATTCGTTGGGAGCACTTTTTTAATCTTAGGCAGATTTAATCCATACACACGAAAGGATTTTCCCTTTAACAACTCTGCCAGTGCTTTACTTGCGATATCTTTATTCTGATATGCGATTTCTTGTAAATTCATTTGCATTTCTCCTATTTCTAAACAGTTTCTTAATTTATTGTACTCACGAACGTTTAGATTTTCCTTGTTGTACAATTCATATTGTTCAATGATATATGGTTTGTACAAAAATTGGAATATCTTAACATTTGCCAGTATTATTGCACGAATACAATCAGTACAATCCTTTGTTTCTTTTATTATAAACAAATTCGGTAATAATAGCAATAACGTCCTGCCTTCAACGTTACAATTCTCACCCATGCCAGTCTTTATCAGCTTATAGGTTACTGAGGCGTGAATTATAATAGATTTTGCACACAAAATGCTAAAGTAAAAAGCGTAAGCTTTTAGCATTTTGGTGCATAATTCCCACTACTTTGGCGTTGGTGTAAAAAGTAACATAATATACGCATAAGCGATAAATTTTACCATATCGTTTGAGATAATTATACTTATGAATCGGCGTTGTTAGCCAACCATCTATATACAAACGAACGGTCACTATATCACTTCCTGATACAATGACCGCTCTAACTAACTTCGTTATCCAATTTTTTCCTCTTTCCAGGCGTTTATGCTTTATATTTTCAAAAATATATTATTGATGTCCTTTCCCATCAACTTCGCCAACTTTACATCGGTTTTAATAAAAACCGATTCCCTACTTCCTACCTTATTCTGTTCTTCCGTCCGCTTCGTTTACCTACGCATCCATATAATCCCTACTGTTGCGGATTCTATTTTGCTTTGGTTTCCATCGCTCCCAATGGACTCGCCTCCTTACCATTTTGGTACAAACATAATATATTTCCTAGCATCAGTTCTCAGAGATTACCCTAAAAGTCCTTGGTTGTTCTCCGTTTCGATTTCGCGACCAGACTTTTGTGTGTCTGTACTTGTATTTTAGCACTTGTATTGCTAAATTGCAATAGATATTGTTTTATTTTCTAAATACTGTGTTTTTTCACAACTGTTATCGGTGATTTTGCCGAATCTATTTCTTTTGCTTTAATTTCTGTTTTTAACGCCTGCAAAAGAACGACCGCCATATCACCTTTGATACAACGGCCGCTCTACTGAAATTCGTTATCCAATTTTTCTCCTCTTTCTCGGCTTCTTCTACCATATAAGCTTTTTATAGAAAGTTTTTACTTACTTTGCCCTCTACCTACTTCTGATTTCAAGTGATGCATTTTAAGATGCCTTGGACTCTAAGATATTTCTATATTTCTTGTATTTATACTTCCTTTCTTACTAAAAATATCTGTTACACAAAGTTCTTTGTAGATAAAAGCCCCTGTTCATGCGAAATCTTTATTCAAGTTTTCTCTCCATGCAAAGTCTTTTCCTCTCCAAACTTTCAATGTTCCACTTTCTTAGATTATCCTCTTGTTTTGATAATTTCTATTTTCGATAACTGATATCTCGAATAAATCTTATCCCCGACAACTTCTGCTTCCGATAATTCTATCCTCGATAGTTTATATCTCTATAAAGTCTTATCTTTAACATTTTCTATCTTGACTAAATCTTATTTTTGATACTTTCATCATAAATAAATCCTATCTTGATAGCCTTTGTCTTAAATAATCCCTATCTTCGACAGTTCCCATCTTGACTCTTATCTAAAAATAAGTCCTACCCTTAACAGTTCCCATCTTTAATGATCTTTATCTTTGATATTACTATCATAAATAACTTCTATCTTTGATGACTCCTATCTTAGATATGCCTTAAATAGATACCTCTTATTCTCCATATTTCTATTTCAAATAAATCCTATCTTCGATAAATTCTGCCTTTCAAGATACTTCTATTTTTGAATAGATGCTACTTTGCTATCCGTTAATCGTTTGGCTCTTATTCTCTTCACTCTGTTTCTCAGAATATGCTTCCGACACTTTGATTTTGCTTATATTGCGCTGGCGTCCTCTTTTCCAGCACCGCCGTATTCTACTAACTTCACTTTGTTTTGATTTCCTGTCTTTAACTACTATTCCGAAATACGCTGCTTAATTTCCTTTGCCTTGCATACTTAATGCCTTGGCTCTTATAATTCTCATATTGATTAAGGGATTTCAGCTTCGCTAAATTCAGGGTTCTTACCTTACCAAGGGACTCGCCTCCTTCTATTTTGCTCTATGCATATTGTTTTTGGTTTCCAGATAGCACTTGGTATCTATCTTCAAATGCTTCACAAAAGCTTTTCCTCCTCTTACCTGTCTTGATTTGGTCTTTTGTGTTTCTGTAATTGTATAATAGCACTCCATTTCTAATTTGGCAAGTAGTTTTGTGATTTTTTCTAAATACTGTCGTTTTTCACAAGTGTTATCAGTGATTTTGCATAATAATTTCTGAATATTCAGACAATTTGTTCGTAAAAGCAATTAAAAGTAATTCCTTGCAGGCAATATAAGCCATACAAATAGCACAATCCATCGAGCAGGGAAGAGCCATCTTCCCCCTATGCGCCGCTTCTGCGGCATATTTCCACTGCATGGGACTGCGCATAAAAGAAAAAGAGAAGATTAATCTTCTCCTACTTCCGTTATGACGCACCCTGCAACGCCTTAGCTGGTTATTACTTCTGCACAAATCTGTACAAAAAGCTTCACAATCTCAAAACTGCCGCTTTGCTGCGTGCGGCTGGCACAGCTATACTAATTTATTGCATTAACGCAATTATACATAAGCATGGCAATGGTCATAGGGCCGACGCCGCCGGGCACAGGTGTGATTGCACTGGTATGTGATGCTGCTTTTTCAAAATCCACATCTCCACAAAGCTTATTGTTTTCGTCGCGGTGAATGCCGACATCAATTACAACAGCGCCTTCTTTAATATACGTATCATCCACTAATTTCGGCTTTCCAATCGCAACAATTAAAATATCTGCTTGTCTTGTTATCTCCTTAATCTCTTTCGTGCGCGAATGGCAAATCGTAACCGTGCCATTTTCCTGTAACAGCAAAAGCGACATTGGTTTTCCCACAATATTGCTCCGCCCCAAAACAACACAGCGTTTCCCTTCAATCTCAATCTGAGAACGCTTTAAAAGCTGGATAATGCCAAGCGGCGTACAAGAAACAAATCCCTTGCTTCCCACACACAATGCACCGACATTGCGCATATGAAAACCGTCCACATCTTTATCTGGTGAAATGGTTTGGATAATTGTTTCCTCATCAATATGCTGTGGCAGCGGCAATTGCACTAAAATTCCATTTACCTTTTTATCTGCATTTAATGCCTTTACCAAATCCAATAAGTCCTCTTGTGTTGTATCCTCTGGCAGTTCATACGATAGAGAATCAATCCCAATATAAGCGCAGGCTTTTTTCTTATTCCCAACATAAACGCTTGAGGCTGGATCATTTCCTACCTGTATTACTGCAAGGCAAAGTGTCTTTCCGTCTGCTTTCAAGGCTGCTACCTGCTCCTTTAATTCCTCTTTAATTTCCTGTGCTATTTTCTTTCCATCTATTATCTGATACATTGCAATACTTCTCCTTCCTTATCTTATCGCAGCGGTTCTGCTTTCAAAATAGGAGTTTTTTCCTATAAAAATGGATTATCCGTACCCTAATATCAAGACTCTATTGAAGCCGCGATGTTTTTATCATACCACAAAACGGCAGAATATTCCATTTATTTATCTATTTTTTTATATGACGATGGTTTGCTTATATTCCTATTTACGCCCCATTTGATTTTGGCGCACAGTTTTTCATTAATTTGATAGACGAATGGATTGTAGCTTACTTGTTACTGTTCACACAGTGCTTAGAAAGCATTATACTAAGGAACTGTTAACAAATTACTCATGACAATTACTTGTCTAAATGTCCACCTGCGGCATTAGAAAATCTTGACATAAGGCATTGCTCTTTATGCCTTTGCCTCCTATGCCTGCGATTTTCTTCTAATTACAAGAGATTTGCATAGGAACATTTATACGGCGTACTTGTCACACAAGTAATTTCTGAACAGTTCCTAATCGTCGAAAAGGCTAAGGCTAAGCATAACAATATGCACACAGACGCACAAAGGAAAATTGCATTTTGCAAGAGATTTGCCCCTCATTCAGTCAGCGTAGCTCCACTACGCCTCCCTCATTCGGGGCAAAATTTATACAAACTGTAGCGCACATCTGACAAAAAACAGGTTTTAAACAGGTTCTTATAGAACAGCACATATTATATATTAAGTTTCATATCGCCGTCTGTTATCCACTTTTTTTTGCGCATAAATTCTGATACTGCCAAGGCAATGATTGCAGGCAATACAAAATGCATCAATCCTATTTGAAATAATGCCATTCCTGCGGACATACCACCCTCTATCATTGTTTGATATGCGTTAATTTGCCCTACTAATCCCGCAGTTCCCATCCCGGAGCCAGTCGGGTTATTGGACATTTGAAACACCATTGTAGAAATCGGGCCTAAAACTGCGCTAGCAATAATCGCCGGAAGCCAAATAATCGGTTTTTTCACAATATTTCCGATTTGCAGCATACTAGTACCAAGCCCTTGCGCCAAAAGCCCGTTTACTTTATTTTCCCGGAAAGAAGCTACCGCAAAACCAACCATATTGGCACAGCATCCGACAGTTGCCGCACCTGCTGCAATACCATTCAGCCCAAGAATAATCCCCAGCGCTGCGGAGCTAATCGGCAATGTTAAAATAATTCCCATTAATACAGACACAATAATTCCCATTAAAAACGGTGCCTGAATCGTGCCCCAGTTAATAATAGAACCAAGCCATGTCATAAAGGCTGAAATCGGCGGACCTAAAATTAATCCCACCGCTGAACCACTGACAATGCAGACAAATGGTGTTACCAAAATATCGACCTTCGTTCTGCCAGACACCAAACGACCTATGTAAACACCCACAATTGCCGCAATAAACGCCCCCAACGGCTCACCTGGCCCTGCAAAAACCATTGCACCCTCTACCAACACAGTTCCAGCTATAATCTTGCTTGCAAAAGCACCTACCATACCCGTCGTTGCCGCTGACAACGTTACAAGGGGACTTTCTTTCAATTTCACTGCTACGCCGCAGCCGATTCCTGCGCCTGTTATTGCTGCGGCTACCTTTCCCATCATATACAGATAATTTCCGATACTCCCTGGTATCAGCAGCCCAATCTGCTGGATAATGGTACCAATAATCAGCGTAGCAAACAAGCCAGATGCCATTCCGCTTAATCCATCAATAAAAATCTCATTTAATCGTTTCTTAATTGTTTCCATATTCTCCTCCTGTACTGACACTATGTATTGACAACTGTCTTGTCAGTCAAAAGCAAGAATACCACACTTTTCCTATTTAAGCAAGTACCCTTTTGCATTTAATTCCAATTCTATTCTATCTAGTATCTCCTCCGTGCCTGCTTCCACAGTGTGAAAATGGATGCCGTCTGTCAATGTGCACAGCGGATTTGTTCGAAATTTCTCTACCTTTTCCACAAAAGCCTGTACATCCGCGCGACTGTAAATAATTAAGTCTGCCGCAATCTGCCCATAAATGTCATGCTCCACCACCACATCCAGAATATGCCCGCCATTATCTACAATTGTGTTTAGTTCGTCGGGAATTTGCTTATTTGTATGTTTCACTTTATAGGTTCTTCTCCTACACAGGGCATTTTCATTTTCTATAAACAAAATATATCCTTTATTTGTCGAAAGGATATTTTTATCTGTAGCACGCAAAAGCGCAATATCCTGTACCACTATCTGACGGCTGACCCCTAGCTGCTTTGCCAGTTCTGTCCCCGTCACTGCCTGTTTGCTGCTGCGCAAAATTTCAAGGATTTTTGTTCTTCTTATATCACCTTCTGACATTTTTTCTCCCCCTGCGTGCCTTACACGCATACCAATCAAAAGGGGGTGTCGCATTAAACTTTGATTCTACAAGATATAGTGAAAACGCTCCATGGTGTTATAATATCTTGTATCTATTTTCCTTAAAGCGCCAACCCCTTCATTCCCTTGCTTTTCCCATGGTTTATTACACTATATTTTATCAATAAATTTGGATAAACGCAATGTGTAATAGAGAAATTCGTTACAATTCATCTTTGTTGAACTATGAAACTTTTCAATCTAGTACACCGTTTTTTAATTCCTCATATACCAAGCACTCGCTATTTGCATCATTGCCGCGTTGTCGTCAGTCAACGATGCCACCGCATCGCTTCCTTCCTCCGCCTTGCACTGATACAAATATCAAGCACTTTGTATACGAGGATTAAGAAAACGGTGTACTAGCCAAAT